>Ga0256407_10008269_pt1 | contig 15350 bp, 10 predicted proteins | sample RumenRJG_04DNA_FD_193489 | JGI IMG/M metagenome (GOLD analysis project Ga0256407, IMG submission 193489) | Bovine rumen microbial communities from Lethbridge, Alberta, Canada - RJG_04 | ecosystem: Host-associated > Mammals > Digestive system > Stomach > Rumen | place: Canada: Alberta...
CCTGAATCTTATGACTGTCCCGCCATCTTCGTCCATCCCTTCTACTCCGCCATCTCTGTATATCCCATCAGATAGCAGTCGATGTCTCTGGCGCAGCCTCTTCCTTCATGAATAGCCCACACCACCAGGGATTGGCCGCGGTGCATGTCGCCGGCGGTAAAGATGCCCGGAATCTCCGTGGCATAAGAGCCTGCTTCTGTCTTCACCCGGCCTCTGGCGTCCAGCGGGACGCCGAAGGCCTCCGGAGTGTAGCGCTCGCAGCCTGTAAAGCCGGCTGCGATGAGGAGGAGATCACAGGGATATTCCTGCTCGGTTCCCTCCACCTCCGTGAGTTTCCCTCCTTCAAACTTTACTTTGACGGTCACCACTGCCTTGAGGGCTCCGTTCTCGTCCGGCAGCACTTCCTTGACCGTGGTCTCATAGACCCGGGGATCCTTGCCGAAGACCTGGATTGCTTCCTCCACGCCGTAGTCCGTTTTCCGCACCAGGGGCCACTCCGGCCAGGGATTCTCCTCTCTTCTCTTGTCCGGCAGAGCCGGCATCATCTCGATCTGCAGGAGCGAGGCTGCGCCAAAGCGCACGGCAGTCCCGGCACAGTCGTTTCCGGTATCGCCTCCGCCGAGGATCACCACATGCTTTCCGGAAGCCGCTGCCCGGAAGGGACCTGATTTCTGGGTCTCTTCCCGGAGGATCTCCCGCGTCGCGCCGGAGAGGTAATCCACGGCGTAGTAAATGCCGCTCTTTACGTTCTCCATCCCGGCGGCCGCAAGCTTCCTCGCTTCCTTCGCGCCGGTGCAGAGCGCCACGGCGTCATACTCTTTCAGGAGCTCCGCCGCGGAGATCCAAGTCCCGCCGGACGCCGCTTTCCCGCCGGCCGCTGTCTGCCCGCAGATCGACTCCTGCCCGGCAGCCGCCCCTACGTTCACTCCGGTGAGAAACCGGACGCCCTCCGCCTCCATAAGCTGTCGCCTGCGGGCGATGATCCTCTTGTCGATCTTCATGTTCGGGATGCCGTACATCAGAAGGCCGCCGATCTCCTCTTCCCGCTCGTAGACTGTCACGGAGTGCCCTCTGCGGTTCAGCTGGTCGGCGGCGGCAAGTCCCGAAGGACCGCTGCCCACCACTGCCACCTTTTTCCCGGAGCGGATCTTCGGGATCCGGGGCTTCATCCTGCCGCTGCGGAAGGCGTGTTCTATGATATAGAGCTCGTTGTCATGCACCGTCACCGGCTCTCCGTCCAGTCCGTTGATGCAGGCCTTCTCGCAGAGCGCAGGGCACACTCTCCCGGTGAATTCCGGGAAATTGTTGGTCTTCAAAAGCCGCGACAGAGCGTGGCCCGGATGGCCCCGGTACACTTCGTCGTTCCACTCCGGGATCAGGTTGTGGAGCGGGCACCCCACCGTCATCCCCTTCAGAACCAAAGCAGACTGGCAGAAGGGAACGCCGCAGTTCATGCAGCGCGCCCCCTGTTCCCGGCGCTCGTCTTCAGAGAGCTCGGCCTTGAACTCCCTGAAGTTTCCGATCCGGTGAAACACTTCCCCGGCGCGGTTCTCTGTTCTCTCATACTCCAGAAATCCTGTTTTCTTTCCCATACTCAAGCCTTTCCGGTGATCTCTTTGAACGCCGACATGAGTGCCTGCTCCCGGGTCTGCCCTGAAGCCTCGAACCGTGCCGCGGCGCTGACCACGCGCTGGTATTCCTTCGGCACGATCTTTTTGAACTGCGGGACGCAGCTCTCGAAATTCTCCAGGATCTCTCCTGCCAGACGCGACCCCGTGGCCTGCCGGTAATCCTTCAGGATGGCGCGCAGCTCTTCCTTGTCCTGCTCGTCCGTCAGCTCCTCCGCCGGCGGCATCCCGGCGTTGATGCGCCTGTACAGCCGGTGCTCCGGATCCAGAACATAGGCTTTGCCTCCGCTCATTCCGGCTGCGAAGTTCTTTCCCGTGGGCCCCAGGATCACCGCTCTCCCGCCGGTCATGTACTCCAGTCCGTGGTCTCCGCAGCCCTCCGCCACTGCCGTGGCGCCGGAATTCCGGACGCAGAAGCGTTCCCCGGCGATGCCGCAGATGTAGGCGGTCCCGGAAGTGGCGCCGTAAAGGGCCACGTTGCCTGCGATCACGTTCTCACTGGCGGAGAAAGCCGCATTTTTCGGCGGATACAGGATCAGCTTTCCGCCGGAAAGCCCCTTCCCGAAGCCATCGTTCGCGTCGCCCTCCACCTCCATGGTCACACCCTTCGGAAGAAAGGCGCCGAAGGACTGGCCGCAGCCGCCCTCCGCATGGATCCGGAACGTGTCGTCCGGAAGCGAGTTTCCGAAACGGGCAGTGATCTCCGAACCGAAAATGGTCCCGACCGTCCTGTCGGTGGAAGAGACCTTGATACTGACAGAGACAGCTGCCGGTATATCCGTATTCTCAGCGTTTCCACCGCCAGACTCTGCCTTCCCACCGGTCTTCTCCTTCCCACCGGTCTTCTCCTTCCCGCCGGTCTTCTCCTTCCCGCCGGTCTTCTCCTTCCCGCCGGTCTTCTCCTTCCCGCCGCTCTTAGCCTTCCCTCCGCAGACTTCCTCCAGCCATGGGAGCAGCACCCTTTCATCCACCGTCTTCTCCAGACCGAAGTCAAAGATCCGCTCCGGCAGGAAATGCCGCTCCGCTTCCGGCGAAGGTGCCTTTCCGAAGAGAGAAGCGAGCTGCACCATCTCGGCCCTCCGGGTGATCTGCCGTTCCTTCGGCTTCAGGAGATCTGTCCTGCCGATCATCTCTTCCACAGTGCGGATGCCGAGGGACGCCATCAGTTCCCGCATATCCTCCGCGATGAAACGCATGAAGTTCATCACATGCTCCGGCTTTCCGCGGAAGCGGGCCCGGAGCCGTTCGTTCTGGGTGGCGATGCCCACAGGACAGGTATCCAGTGTGCAGACCCGCATCATCATGCAGCCCATGCAGACCAGCACTGCTGTGGCGAAGCCGTATTCCTCCGCTCCCAGCATGGCTGCGATCACTACGTCCCTGCCGCTCATCAGCTTTCCGTCCGTCTCCAGCGCAACTCTTCCCCGGAGCCCGTTTTCCACCAGCGTCCGGTGCGCCTCCGAGAGTCCCAGCTCCCAGGGGAGTCCCGCGCCGTGAATGGAGGAAGCCGGGGCGGCGCCGGTGCCGCCGTCATAGCCGGAGATCAGGATCACCTGTGCCCCGGCCTTCGCGACGCCCGACGCGATGGTCCCGACGCCCGCCTCGCTGCAGAGCTTCACGTTGATCCGCGCCCTGCGGTTCGCGTTCTTCAGATCATAGATCAGCTGCGCCAGGTCTTCGATGGAATAAATATCGTGGTGCGGAGGCGGGGAGATCAGCGTCACGCCGGGCATGGCGTACCTGGTCTTCGCGACCCAGGGGTACACCTTTGCCCCGGGAAGATGACCGCCCTCTCCGGGCTTCGCGCCCTGGGCCATCTTGATCTGGATCTCCTCCGCGCTCATGAGATAGGCGCTGGTCACGCCGAAGCGGGCGGAAGCCACCTGCTTGATCTTCGAATTTGTCTCCGTTCCGAAACGCTCCTCGTCCTCTCCGCCTTCGCCGGTATTGGATCTTCCGCCGAGACGGTTCATGGCGATGGCCATGGTCTTGTGGGCTTCCTCCGAAATGGAGCCGTAGCTCATGGCGCCGGTCTTGAAGCGCTTCACGATCTCGCTCACTGGCTCCACCTCTTCCAGCGGGATCGGATCGCCCGCAGGGACAAACTCCAGAAGGCCTCTCAGGGTGTGGGGGAGCTCATTGTCCACCAGCGCCGTATAAGCCTTGAACTTTTCGTAGCTCCCTTCCCGCACCGCCTGCTGCAGGAGCGTGATCACCGCGGGATTCCAGAGATGGTCCTCTTTGTTCTTTCCGCTTCTCAGCTTGTGGAAGCCTATGGAATCCAGCGTCGTGTCCAGGCCGAGGCCCAGCGGGTCGAAGGCATGGTCGTGGCGGTAGCGGACCCCTTCCTCGATCTCCCGGATCCCGATACCGTAAGCATCTGCCGCGGCACCTGTAAAATAACGGTCAATCACTTCTTTTCCCAGTCCGACGCTCTCAAAGATCCTGGCGGACTCATAAGCCTGCAGGGTCGAGATGCCCATCTTTGCCGCGATCTTCACGATGCCCTTCCGGACCGCCTTGTTGTAATCCGTGACCGCGGTGTGGAAATCCTTGTCCAGGATCTCCTCCTCGATCAGCTCCCCGATGCACTCGTGGGCCAGATACGGATACACCGCCCGGGCGCCGAAGCCCATGAGACATGCGAAATGATGCACCGTTCTCGGCTCCGCGCTCTCCAGCACCAGAGAGACGGCCGTGCGCTTTTTCGTCTGCACCAGGTGCCGGCTCACCGCGGAGACCGCCAGAAGGGAGGGGATCGCCAGATGATTCTCATCCACGCCCCAGTCCGAGAGGATGATGATATTCGCGCCGGACGCCGCTGCCCGGTCCACACTCACCAGGAGCTGCTCCACCGCCCGGGAAAGATCCGTGCTCCGGTAGTAAAGAAGAGACACCGTCCGGGACTTAAGCCCCGGGCTGTCCAGAGAGCGGAGCTTGATCATGTCCGTGCCGTTCAGCACCGGCTGCTCCACCTCCAGCACCCGGCAGTTGCTGCTATCCTCCTTCAGGAGATTTCCGTCGGAGCCCAGATAGACCGCCGTGTCCGTGACGATCTCCTCCCGGAGCGAGTCGATGGGCGGGTTCGTCACCTGGGCGAACAGCTGCTTGAAGTAGTCGAACAGATTCTGGTGCTTCTCCGAGAGTACCGCCAGCGGAACATCATGCCCCATGGAAGCTGTCGGTTCATTCCCGTTCTCCGCCATGGGAAGCAGCTGGTCCTTCACCTCCTCGTAGGTGTAGCCGAAGGCGCGGTAAAGCTTGTCCCTAAGGTCCTGGCTGTTTACAGGCGGACGATGATTCGGCAGCGGGATGTCCTCCATACGCTTCAGGTTCCGGTCCAGCCACTCGCCGAAGGGACGGCGCGACGCGTAGTAACGCTTGCACTCTTCGTCCGGCAGAATGCGCTTTTTCTTCGTGTCCACCAGCAGCATCCGCCCGGGCATGAGCCGGCTCTTTTTCACGATATGGGCCGGATCCTCGGGAAGGACCCCCACCTCCGAAGCCAGCACCAGGCGCCCCCGGTCTGTCACATACCAGCGGGAAGGCCTGAGCCCGTTCCGGTCCAGCGTCGCCCCCAGGATCTCTCCGTCACTGAAGATCACCGCGGCCGGCCCGTCCCAGGGCTCCATCATGGTGGCGTAATAGTGATAGAAATCCCGTTTCTCCAGGTCCATGTCCCTGTCGTTTCTCCAGGGCTCCGGGATCGTGATCATCACTGCCCTCGGAAGCTCCATCCCGTTCATCATCAGGAACTCCAGAGTGTTGTCCAGCATGGCGGAATCAGAGCCGTCCGGGCGGATCACCGGGTAAACCTTCAGGGCGCAGTCCTCCGCCTCCAGAAACTCCGAGGTCATGGTCTCCTCCCGCGCCAGCATCCGGTCCATGTTTCCCCGGATGGTATTGATCTCGCCGTTGTGGGCAATAAGCCGGTAGGGATGGGCCCTCTCCCAGCTCGGCGTCGTATTGGTCGAAAAGCGGGAGTGCACCAGGGCGATGGCAGTCTCATAATCCTTCTGCTGCAGATCTTCGTAGAAGAACCTCAGCTGCCCCACCAGGAACATCCCCTTGTAGACGATGGTCCTGGAAGAAAGGGAGCAGATGTAGGTGTCTGTGTTGCTCTGCTCGAACTCTCTCCTGAGAAGATAGAGCTTCCTCTCAAAGGGCAGCCCCTCCTCCGTTCCTTCCGGCCGTGCGATAAAACATTGGGTGATCACCGGCATACAGTTCCTGGCTGTCTCTCCGAGGATCTCCGGATGCACCGGGACCTCCCTCCAGAACAGCAGCTTCAGTCCGTTTTTCTCCGCGATCACCTCAAACATGCGCCGCGCGAAGGTCCTGGCCCGGAGCTCTGCCGGGAAGAACACCATTCCTGCGCCGTAATTTCCGGGACCCGGAAATTCCTGCCCCTGCTCATCAAAGACATGGCGGAACAGGCTGTGGGGCAGCTGCGTCAGAAGCCCCACGCCGTCTCCCACCTTCCCGGCGGCGTCCTTGCCCGCCCGGTGTTCCAGCTTCTCAACGATGGAGAGCGCGTCGTCCAGGACGCCGTACTCCCGCGTCCCGTCAATATTCACCACGGCCCCGATACCGCAGGCGTCGCGTTCCCTCCGCTGAAATTCCAGTCCGTCCTCTCTCATCTCACTTATCCTCTTTATTCCCTTTATGCGTGAAGCGGACATTCTCAGTCCGCTTCGCTCCTTGCTTATGTTCCACGGTCAAAAAACTGTCATTCAGAAAACAGCAGCCTGCTGTAGCCCGGGAACGGCCAGTACTTCTCGTCGGTAATGGCCTCCAGCCGGTCCGCGGCATCTCTCGCCTGGACCATATCCTGCACGATCACGTCGCGGAAGTACCTCATGGCTTCCTCCGGGATCTCCGGCACCTCCGAAAGGTGCTTTTCCAGTTCCTCCGTCGCCTCCAGAAGCGCGTCCGTCAGGATCGCCAGATGGCTGCAGGTCCTGGTCTCATAGACCACCGGCACTTCCGCCGCCTTCAGGTCGCCCATCCTGCGGCACAGCTCCGCCGCGAAGCTGGACACCGCCGGAAGGATCTGCCTGCGGATCATGTCGTCCATAGTGTGGGCTTCAATGGAGATGGTCGCGCAGTAGTTCTCCACGTGGATGCGGTAGCGGGCCATGACCTCTTCCTCGGTGTAGATGCCGTTCTTCACATAGAGGTCGATGTTCTTCCGGTCGATGTAGTGCGGGATCGCGTCTGCAGTGGAGACCAGGTTGCTGAGTCCCCTCTTCTCTGCCTCCTCGACCCAGGACTGATCGTAGCCGTTTCCGTTGAAGATGATGCGCTCATGCGCCGTAAAGGTCTCCTTCAGAAGCTCCTGCAGGGCGCTCTGGAAATCTTCAGCTCCTCAAGCTGGTCCGCGAACTGTCTGAGCTCCTCCGCCATCATGGTGTTCAGGGCGATGTTCGGACCGGAGATGGACTGGGAGCTTCCCAGCATACGGAACTCGAACTTGTTGCCGGTGAAGGCCATAGGGGAAGTCCTGTTCCGGTCCGTGTTGTCCTGGGGGATCGGCGGCAGCATGTCGATGCCCACCTGCAGGGTCTTTTTCCCTGCCTCATGGAATTCTTTTCCGCGGATGATGGACTGCACGACGCCGTCCAGTTCCTGCCCCAAGAAGATGGACAGGATCGCCGGCGGAGCCTCCTGAGCGCCCAGGCGGTGATCATTGCCCGCGCTGGCCACCGTGGTGCGGAGCGCGTCCTGGTACTCGTCCACGCCCTTCACGAAGGCGGCGAGGAACAGGAGGAAGCGCGCGTTCTGGGCCGGGGTCGATCCGGGATTGAAGAGGTTCTTTCCTGTGTCGGTGCCCAGGGACCAGTTGTCGTGCTTGCCGCTGCCGTTCACGCCGGCAAAGGGCTTTTCGTGGAGCAGGCAGTGGAAGCCGTGCCGGTCCGCCACCCTTTTCATGAGCTCCATAGTCAGCTGGTTCTGGTCGCCCGCCAGGTTTGCGTTGGTGTAGATAGGTGCCATCTCATGCTGGGAGGGCGCCACCTCGTTGTGTTTCGTCTTTGACAGCACACCCACCTTCCAGAGCTCATTGTCCAGGTCCCTCATGAACTCCGACACCCGCGGCTTCAGCTGTCCGAAATAGTGATCCTCCAGCTCCTGCCCTCTGGGCGGCTTGTTTCCGAACAAGGTCCGTCCCGTAAGCTTCAGGTCTTCTCTCTGGTTGTAGAGCTGCTTGTCGATCAGGAAGTACTCCTGCTCCGGTCCGCACTGGGCCGTGACCCGCTTCGTCTCGGTGTCCCCGAAGAGGCGGAGGATGCGGACCGCCTGCTTAGAGACCTCGTCCATGGACTTTAAGAGCGGCGTTTTCTTGTCCAGGGCCTGGCCGGAGTAGGCACAGAAAATAGTCGGAATGTACAGGGTGTGATCCTTCACGAAAGCGAAGGACGTGGGATCCCAGGCGGTGTAGCCCCTGGCCTCAAAAGTGGCGCGGAGACCGCCGGAGGGGAAGGAGGAGGCATCGGGCTCGCCCCGCACCAGCTCCTTGCCGGAGAACTCCATGACCACGGTTCCGTCGCCCACAGGCTCAATAAAGCTGTCGTGCTTCTCCGCCGTGACGCCGGTCATGGGCTGGAACCAGTGGGTGAAATGGGTCGCGCCCTTCTCCAGGGCCCACTGCTTCATGGCCTCCGCGATCTCATTCGCCGCGGAGAGCTCCAGCTGCGTCCCGTTCGAAACGCTTTTTTTCCATGCCTGGAACGTCGATTTTGAGAGGCGCTCCTTCATGATCTTCTCGCCGAAAAGCATGCTGCCGAAAAGTTCCGGTAATGTTAAGTTCTGCTCCATGTCTGTATCCTCCTTATAAGTCCGCCGGGGTGGGGACGGTATATGCTCCGTTCGCTGCACGAAAGCTCTAAGCTCCCCGTATTTCGCCCAGGCAGGACCGCTCCTGCGGAACTCGCGCCCCCTCAGTCGCAAGTCTGAGTGTACTGAGCTCAGACAATCCTCGGAGCGGTCCGGGCGAAACACGGCTTGCTAAGAGCTTTCGGCTGATGCTCACTTTGCATATCACCGTCCTCACCCCGGCTGCTTTATTCTCTGTATTCAGGTTCCACTTGCTCCGTAGTTCGCGAGGACTCGCGCCGACGGGTCGTTCACGTCGCAGCCCTTCCAGCTGCGGTTCGGCATCCAGAAGTCCTTGATCATCTCCGCCTGTCCCGGGTAGAACGATTCAAACAGCTCCCGGTACAGGAGACTCTCCTTTGTAAAAGGCGGGCACCAGCTGTATTTCTTTCTCCGTTTTTCGTACTCTTCGTCAGTGTACAACCGCTCCGCGTAAGCCTTCAGGTCGTCCACCATGGAGTGGCCCACCGCATCGGAGAAGGCTGCCTTTTCCCGCCAGAGGATCCCCTCCGGCAGGATGCCGTCTTTCTCGAAGGCGTGGCGCAGCAGATACTTTCCCATGCCGTGGTTGTTCCTCTTCAGCTCCGGCGGGATCCGCATCACGAAACGGACAAAGTCGCTGTCCCCGAAGGGGACCCGCCCCTCCAGGCTGTTCACGGAGATGCAGCGGTCCGCCCGGAGCACGTCGTACATGTAGATCTCATCGATCCGCTTCTTTGCCTCCGCCTGGAACGCGGTGGCGTCCGGCGCGAAGTCGGTGTACTTGTAGCCGAAGAGCTCGTCCGAGATCTCGCCGGTCATCAGCACCCGGACATCCGTGGTCTCATGGATCTGTTTGCAGCATAGATACATTCCCATGGAGGCCCGGATGGTGGTGATGTCCCAGGTCCCAAGTAAAGCCACCAGCTCCGGCAGGGACCGGATCACATCCTCCTCCGTCATGTAGAATTCCGTGTGATCCGCCCCGATGAATTCCGCCGCCTGCCGCGCGTATTTCAGGTCGATGGCGTCGGTGTCCATACCGATGGCGAAGGTCCGGATCTTTCTTCCCAGGGTCTTCGCCGCGATGGCGCACACCAGGGAGGAATCAAGGCCGCCGGAGAGCAGGAAGCCGAGGGGCGCGTCCGCGTCCAGCCGGTCCTCCACAGACTTGATGAGCAGCTCCCGTATCCCCTTCGCCGCGCTCTCTTCATCCATCTCCGGGAAGGTCTCCACCGAGGTCAGATCCGCAAAGCGGTGAAACTCCCCGCCCTTCCAGTAGTGCCCCGGCGGGAATGGGCGGATCTTTCTGCAGAGCCCTGTCAGGTTCTTCGCCTCGCTGGCAAATACCATGGTGCCGGCATCATCCTCCCCGTAAAACAGGGGCCGGATCCCAATGGGGTCCCGGGCCGCCAGGAATTCGTCGTGCTCCCCGTCATAGAGGATCAGCGCGAATTCCGAGCCCAGCATCGGGAACATCTCTGTCCCGTACTTCTCGTAGAGCGGGAGGATCAGCTCGCAGTCGCTGTCGCTCCGGAAACTGTATTCTCCCTGAAGCTCTTCCTTCAGCCTGCGGAAACCGTAGATCTCGCCGTTGCAGATCACCTTGTTCTTCCCCAGTGTGAAGGGCTGCATGCCCTCCTCGTGCAGGCCCATGATCGCCAGGCGGTGAAAACAGATCCACCCCTCCCCTGCTTCTTCGATCCGCGACATGTCCGGGCCTCTGGAAACTGTCGCGTCAAAGTGTTGTTTCAGTGTCTCAAAGGGCACCGTCCGTTTTATTACCCCCATGATCGAACACATTCCGCTTCCTCCTCAGGTGAGAGCCTGGGCTCCCACAAAAAAAGAGGGCAGTGGACCGGGGACCTCTGTCCCCGGGCGCCATTGCCCTCATCTGATCTGAATTTTCTTCTTACTCTTCCTGCTTCAGCTCCTTCAGGATCTTCAGCGCGGCTTCCCGCTTGGAAAGCCCGGTATTCATCGCCTCCTGCTCGATGAAGTGATGCGCCTCCTCTTCGGTCATCTCCCGCTTCTCCACCAGCAGACATTTCACGCGGCACGCGATCTGGATGTCCTGCACCTGTCTCTGCAGTCGCTCCTGCTCGCTGAGCACCAGCCAGAAACGCCTCTGGACCTGATGGAGGAAGCTGACGAGCTGCAGGACCTGGTCCATCTGGAGCGGGTAGGCCACTACAAAAACATTCCTCCCCTCCAGCCGGTACGCGGTCTCGCCGTAGATCTCCCTGCCGACAATGTAGCCCGCAGCGATCCCTCTCCGCTCCGCCATGTCAAAAAGCCTCGGGATCTCTTCTTCATCCTTCAGGGGACTGAAGATCACCATCAGAGCGATCTTTTCCCGTTCCACCGCCCTCCTGGCTTCCTGCACAGTCTCCGCCGTCAGTACCCGGCCGTATTTTGCCGTCAGCGCGGACCGGACAGAGCTCTGTATGCGCGGTTTCGCCGCGATCACCAGTATGGCTCCTATCCTGTCTGTCAGTTTCATAAGCTCTTACCTCTTGCTGTATGCGCTGAGATATCCGTCCGGCAGAAGCCGCTTCACGAACCCGCTTCTCCTTGCATACTGGACCGCCTCGTCAAAATCCGCCGGAAGTCGTGTCAGATCCTGTCTGATCTCCGGATCGGCGGTATAAAGGTTGGCGTCCGTCGGCTTCGGAGGCTCCAGAGAATCCCGGATGCCCTCCAGCCCTGCCTCGATGACCAGGGCGTAGGAAAGGTAGGGATTCGTCATCGGATCCGGAGAACGGAGCTCAAACCGCTTGTTGGCGGAACGGACTGCCGGAATGCGGATCAGCTGGGACCGGTTCTGTTCGGACCAGCTCACATAGCCCGGCGCCTGCATGGTCCCGAGACGCTGGTAGGATCCCCTGGTCGGATTCAGGAAGAGGGTGATGTCGTTGATGCGCCTCATGACCCCGGCCATAAAGGACTTCATGAGTTTTTCATTCTCCTCCGGATTTGCCGCCACACCCCCGTCAGTGCCCTCGCGCCGGCCTTCCTTTTTCGCGATGGAAATATTGAAATGCATCCCGTTTCCAGGCTTCCCGGGAAGCGGCTTCGGCGAGAAATCCGCCCAGCAGCCGCTGCTCACCGCCACGTTCTGGATCACCCAGCGGAGGGTGGCGGTATTATCAGCGGTGGTCAGCGGATCCGCGTAGCGGAACACCACCTCGTGCTGCCCCGGTCCGTTCTCATGGTGGGAGGACTCTGGGAAGATGCCCATTTCCAGCAGGATGTTGCAGATGTCGCGGCGGATGTTCTCGCCGTGGTCCTTGGGCGTCGTGTCAAAGTACCCCGCCTCGTCGTGGGGCGTTTTTGTCAGGTTCCCGTTCTCATCCTTTCGGAAAATATAGAACTCGACCTCGGTGCCGAAGTTCACCTCCACGCCCATCTGCTCCGCATGCTTTACCGCCTGCTTCAGGAGGCACCTGCAGTCCCGGGGATATGTGCTCCGGTCCGGGCGGGTGATGTCGCAGAACATCCGGATGACCGCGCCGTCCATGGACCGCCAGGGAATCAGCGTCACCGTGGAGGGATCCGGCTTCAGGAACAGATCGCTCCGCATGCTGTCCTCGAACCCGGCGATGGAGCTTCCGTCAAAGGCGACGCCCTCCTCAAAGGCCCGCTTCAGCTCGTGGGGCATGATCGCGAGATTCTTCTGCTCGCCGAAAATATCAAAAAAGGCCAGGCGGATAAACTTCACGTTTTCATCATCCACCAGGTTCCGGATCTCATCGTACTCTCTCATTCTGTCTGTGTCTCTCATCCTGCTTTCTCCGTCCTCGGTAAATTTTGAAGTAAAACCAGTTGTTTTTAGCTCTTACTTCGCTATCGCTCGTAATCGCTAAGAACACTGGTATGGAACGCACGTACGGCTCGACAGAACCTTCGGTTCTGTATACCTCGCCTAGTGCTCCTCACAAAGAAAAGGGCGCTTTAAGTCATCCTTAAGCGCCCTTGCTTGTAACTAATTTAATTCTGACAGTGCAAAATGTCAAGATTATCTGCCGAAATAGGTCTCGGTTCCCTGATTGGAGTCAATGATGCGGAAGTTATTTGCATCGATGAAGTCAAGGAACTTCGTGTGATCGCTGCTCTCGTAGCTGTACTGGGTGAAGTAGTTCTCGAACCACTCGGTGGCGCTTTCATTGTTGCCGAAGTAGGAAGTCACGTAGCACCTGCCGTTGGAGTATCCCACAGTTACCGGGAAATCGCCGGCGTTGTAGTAGTTCGTCGAGCCATCGGAATAGATCTGGCGGGTGGTGTTGTAGTTTCCGCCGACCTGGCTGTAATCAGTCTCGATCTGCATTCCGCTCTGGTAACCTATGGTGACGACCTGGCCGTTGGAGACCCACTCACCCCACTCGTTGACGTAGTAGCCGTCAGGCGTCCATCTGTTGGTATAAGCGTAGCCGTTGTTGTCAAAATAATAGCATCTTGCCTGGCCGTCGGTCTCGTAGATCCAGTTCCATCCGGTGAGACAATAGTCATATCCGGTATTGTAGAAGCGGCCGCTGCTCGTGTTAACAAATTCTCCCGCGAAAGCGGTTCCTGTCATCATAACTGCTGCTGCGATTCCTGCGACCATTCCGATAAGCTGTTTCTTCATTGTTTTTTCCGCTCTCTTTTTACACGCTTTGACCGGTATTTTGATTTTGTGCCCCTGTGAGCTTGATTCTGTCAGTTTGCAGTGGTTCTGCTGTTGATCAATAATACATATATTCTAACACAGAACACAACAAAAGAACCGTATATTTTTGACCCGGTATTTTCATCTTTTTCCGCCCTTGCCCTTTCCCCCCGGGCTTTACTATAATAATAACAGGTTTTGTTTTCCGCATGAAAACGATATGGCATAACTGCCTGCAGAGCAGATTCAGAACCGGCAGAAAAGAACCGACAGAAAGGAAGGGAACTATGAGAATCCAGATGATCCGGCGGCATAAAGGGATGATCCTTGCAGGAGCGCTTCTCACATCCATGGTGATCTGCGCCAGTGCGGCATACGCGGCTCCGACTCCCACAGTAAATATCACAGGGGCTGCAGGGGCTGCAGCTGCAGACACCGAAGTCCAGACTTCTTCCGATGACTACATCTTCCCCCGGAGCAGCTACGATTACCTCAACAGCAGCGACTTTGCGGGAAAGACCAAGGAGGAGCTCCGCCGCGGCCGCAATGAGATCTATGCCCGCCACGGAAGACGCTTCAATGACAAGTCCCTCCAGTGGTACTTCGATTCCAAGCCCTGGTACCATGGCACGATCTCACCCGGAGCCTTCAAGGAATCCGTTCTGAACGACTGGGAAAAGGAAAATATCTCCCGCATCCAGCAGGCGGAGAACGGAACCTATAAAGACAGGCAGACGACTGCAGCAAATCATCAGGTGAAGACGCTCACCGCAGACGAACTGAGATCCATGCAGCGTCTTCTGATCCCCAAATACGCAGGCTTCTTTACCTGCACCTATTCAAATCCTCAGGACATCATCTGGGGCAGCGTTTTTTACAGCGGCTTTGACGGCCGGGATCTGAAGGATTATCAGGCGGTCGTAAAAGAGTTTGAGGCTGTGACCGGTGAGGAAGTTTTCACGGACGTCACCGCATTCCGGAAATCGGATGTCGAAGCCATTGTCCGCGAGACCACCGGCACGGAATACAGCCAGGCGAAACATCCCCTGGACGGCGACTGGATCTGGCTTCCCGGCCTCCAGGCTTACGCCTATGAGCACGGCGACACCAACCTGATGGGCATCGAGTTCTCCGTCGGTGAGTACGACGGCGACGAACTGCATCTCTACTACCCGGTTGCGGACAGCTTCTACTACGATTCCGGGGTCTCGGAATATATGGTCACCCTCCGGAAAAACGGAAAAGGCGGCTGGTGGTTCTACAGCAACGGTGCGAAGTAGTTTTCCGCTGTTATGGGAAGATCCCCTGCTTCAGCAGGGGATCTTTTTTCTATGATCTGCCAGTTGCAGCCGCACTCCGGTGTTCTGAGTGATCACTCTTCATCAACAAACTGCTCTCTCGCCTGAAAGGCGCTGCAGATCGTTTTGATATTTCCGAACGCCGTGAGCTTGTCACCGTTCTGAAAGACGGTAAACCCGTCCGGCGCTTCCGCCTTTCTTCCTCCCCGCTCCACAAGCATGACAAGAATATTCCGATCGTTCTTCAGCCCGGTGTCTGCCAGGGGCTTGTCCCGCAGATCTTCCGGAACTTCCCTTAAGAGGATCTGCGCGATGGAATCTGACCCGATGTGATCCAGCAGCATTACCGTATTGACGGAAGACTGACCCAGGATCTTTCCCGCCAGTCTCTGGAACAGACGAGTCTCCAGCTCCCTGACCTTCGGCACCCGCAGCAGGATAAAGAACAGGATGATCACTGCAGACGGAGCCAGTGCTCCCAGAAACAGTTTTTCCACCTGGGTCTGCTTCAGCGAGAGAAACACGTTGATAAAAGCAGATACGATGGTGATGTTGAATACATAACCGAAGAGCATGATCATGAGCGCCATCCGCCGTCTCGGCTTTATTGCCAGGATCATCTCACTTTCGTGCGTCGTGAAGCCGCAGCCGGTCAGAAGCGACATCACCTGAAACCTGGCTTTTTCATCCGGAAGACCCGTCAGACGAAAGATCATGGTAAAAAAATCCAGGATGATGCAGTAGATCAGAACGATCAGAGCGAACAAGTCCACCGCAATATAAATATTCATCTTCCGCTTCCTCTCCTGCCTTCACTGCTGCGTCTCCTCACGAAATTTCTGGTTAATGGTGCAGAAGCCCTTCCAGCGTTTCAAACAGTATATCCGGTTCCACCGGTTTGCTGAGGTGCGCATTCAGGCCTGC
>Ga0256407_10008273_pt1 | contig 15344 bp, 15 predicted proteins | sample RumenRJG_04DNA_FD_193489 | JGI IMG/M metagenome (GOLD analysis project Ga0256407, IMG submission 193489) | Bovine rumen microbial communities from Lethbridge, Alberta, Canada - RJG_04 | ecosystem: Host-associated > Mammals > Digestive system > Stomach > Rumen | place: Canada: Alberta...
TCAATCCTGCTCGGATCCCATTTAAGCGATACGTAGGGCATGTCTTTAAACTCGCCCAATAACTCCAGATAGGCTTCCTTTAACGGGGTAGCACTGATATAGACAATCCGGTTAGGCAGGGTATTCAGTTCATGCAGCAGGTTGATTTCAGTTGAGCCTTTCAGTTTGACATCGGTGAAGATGCAAGTGAATTCGTCTACCACCAGATTGAACTTGTCCATCATATTGCGATTGATTAAAGCCTCTTTCAGATAAGGCAGGGAATCATAAGTCACCATAATCTTCGGCACTAAAGATCGGCTGTCAAAAGGATTGGGATTGCATCTGAGCAGGTAATTGTCCATATCGGCAACCGTATCATCCATTGTTCCGCTGCTCCTGTCGAAATAGAATAGTTTACCTGCAGTCCTTCCATTCTTGAGCTTGCTGGTAATCAAGTTTCTTCTCGGGCTTACAAGGATGTTGGGCTGACCGTTCGTAAGATAGTAGTCAGTACATCCACAACCACAAATCTCTTTGTTCAGTAAAATATGTCCCTCTGGCAAAATGCTGTCAAAATCGGTCCATTGAGAGAGATACTGGTATTCTTTCGGGACCTTTATATCAATTCTTTTCATTTCCTTTATCAATTTGTTATGCGTGTTTTATTGGGGCTTGTTGGAAACGGGAAGTCAAGCTCGGAGAGGTTGGGATGGTACACACTAGTTTATGAAAAAATTTATCTCAACAAAGCATACCTTTTTATAGGGTTAGGGTGTTTTTTGACCAGAATTTTTTCACAGATAGATAGTGAGTACCAATCCCTCCACTAGGTTACGGACTCTTCATCTCCGATAAGCCGTTTTTTATCTCTTATGCAGCCTTCTCATTAAGATATTCCGAAAGACCCCATTTACTATTAAAGCCGTTCTTGTAAGACTTATACTCAATGATATATTTGGCTTCTTTCTCTTTAAGCAATTTCTCTAGTTCATCGGCACTCTCTGCTTCTACTTTATCGAGAATTTCCCATGTCCAGTTTGAAGGACCATACTCTTTCCTGGCTTCTTCAATCAGTTTCCCTCCATATGTAACACTCAGACTTCTAAAATGGTATTGTCTGTCCAGAAGGTTAGTTGTTTCACCGATATATACCCAACCATCCTGTCCATTCTCTATAGCTTTATCACAATGGATTCTCCTGATATAAATGTAACCGATTAATACCTCAGTCGTTGAAGGGGTATATTTGCTCATCTTGTCCAATACATCCTGCTTTACTGTAGGCTTTTTAGTTTTAATTGACTTCTCTTTACACATAGTTAATTCTCTTTTAATTTGTTTTCAGAAAGATCCTTATGACCTTTCTTTCTGCTTACCAGGTTCATTGTGATATTCTTCGATGCTAAGAACCTGATAAATCTTCTGTACTGCTCTCTTTCTTGCTTATGACGAGGGCAGATTTCAATGATATCGCTAAGCTTGATCGTGAATTCATACTTTTCTCCTGATTCATAGGCTTTCTTGAATTCTGGACTTAATTGCTTTAGCGACTCGACATCCATAGCAAACATTCTTTCTTCTACTATGGGGTTATGTTCATACTTTCTTTTGGTTTTCATCACTAAAAAATTAAAATTGTAGTTCCATCTCCATCCCTCTTGTGTTGGAGTGTTTAAGTTCCATGCCCTTTATTCTAGATGCATGGTTCTGTCTGGCTAGTCTCTTGTAATCCTGAATGATGTCCGGGATATAGAAGTAGAATAAGAAGCCGGGGAAGTTAGGTACATTCAACCCCAATGAAGGCCTTCCCTCTCCCAAGATCAGCCACATCAAAGGTTGAGGCAGGTTTTCACTATCATCCTCAAACTCTTTAAGGATTATAGGCCACCAAAACTTCACTTTATTGTTCGGCTCATCAACAGTTACCTTAAACCCACTTAGATCCTTTCCATTAGCGATTTTCTTCAGTTCATGGTTTACGCTCCATTCAAAATCCTCTGGTACATCAAACCATAATTCCCGCAGCTTTCCCATCAGCCAAATCTTTTTAATCTTTTTTCTTGCCATCTTTTCTGCTTTTAATGGTTAAGATCACACCCATTTCATCCTTCAAAACCCTCTGTAAATGACGATATGCATCCTTACGGGGTCTATTTCTGGGCACGATTCTGAGTAGTTCCTGGAGAGTCACATTTATCTCCTGTCCACTCTCTAAAGGTTGCCCACTAGAAAAGGCTTCCTCTAGTCTCTTGATATCATCGGTGAGAGGGTTTTGTTTTACCTTTCCCACCGGCGCACATTCACTTTTTTCCTGAGCCTCCAGTATGGGTGCGCTAACATCATTCTTCGGCTCGGTCCATATCCCAGGAAATGCTGAGAACATGGAATTCAATAATAGTTGTAACATATCTTATTTCGTTTATAGGGGGACTAAGCTTTCTCATCCCCATTTTCGTTATTTCAGAGATAAGAGTAATGGGGCATCTCAACCCCATTTTCTTCATTTCAGCATAGTTAAGGCGGCTATCTCCCTCATGGATAAGGCTCCCAGGTCTCCCCAACAGCGTTTTTTCGATTTCAGAGATAAGGGAACTAAACCCGCCGGACCACCCTTTTTCTTATTTCACACAGATAGGGTTTCCATGGGCCGAGGAGTGCGTTTTTTATCGATTTCGGGATTTTTTAAGGTTTTTGCTGCTCATAGTGCCTAAATATGGCACTGGGATGGGGTTATTTTGCAGCGGATTACAGATTTGCGTTTTTGTGAGATTTGGGATTGTGTGAAATCATTAGATATGTGATATGCCCATTTTTCAAGAAAAATGCTTATCTTTGCGTCCGGAACAAGAATATTTATATTCTTGACCTGCGAAAGACCGAGAGTTGAACGATATAACAAACTCCTTTGCGGTTATATAGGCTTTGGTCGGCCTGCAGGGACTGCATTGGGGTTTGTTTTTAGCTATAGCCATAATGAATACAGAAAAGGCATTTAATCTTTTTGAATTTGGGTTGAAGAGAGCTGGAAAGATTCAGCTATTTGACGAGAACTCGCTTGATGCAGAGGGAAACATAATACCCTTCGAAACTCAGGCAGCGATTGTCTCACACTATCTTCAAAATGAAGGGACAGAATTCGATGAAACATATCGTGAGAAAGCTCAACAATTCATTCAATTCTGGTTGAACTGGGTTAGAGACAATCAGAAGGAATCCAACGTTGAACAAAGTCTCGTTGCCGACCATTCAGCTCTTGAAACTTACATTTTCAAGGATATCTATAGTCCTATTTTCAAACCCGTAGACAATCCCACATTCACATTTATTGATCTTTTTGCTGGAATGGGCGGATTCAGATTGGCCATGCAAGCACAGGGTGGAAAATGTGTGTTCTCATCAGAATGGAACAAATATGCTCAAAAAACCTATTTTGTGAATTTTGGTGAAATGCCTTTTGGTGATATCACTAAAGAATCGACAAAACAATATATTCCACAGCATTTTGACATCCTTTGTGCTGGTTTTCCCTGCCAGCCTTTCTCTATTGCAGGAGTTTCTAAAAAGAAAAGTCTTGGCAGGGAAACAGGTTTTAAAGATAAAACACAAGGAACTCTTTTCTTTGACGTGGCCGATATCATTAGCCGCCATCGTCCAAAAGCATTTTATTTGGAGAATGTCAAGAATTTGACATCTCATGATAAGGGCAACACTTTCCGCATCATTTGCGAGACGTTGGAAGAGCTGAACTACTCCATCCATTATCAAGTTATGGATGGCCAGACATATGTTCCCCAGCATAGAGAACGCATTATGATTGTAGGTTTCGATAAAGACCGTTTCCATGGAGAGGAAATCTTCAATTTCCCCGAACAGCATGAATCAACTAGAACCATTCAAGAAATTCTTGACAATAATCCGAATCCAAAGTACACATTAAGCGACAAGTTGTGGGCTTATCTCCAATCTTATGCAGAGAAGCATCGAGCTAAAGGAAATGGATTTGGATACGGACTTGTGGACTTGAACGGAATCGCTCGAACTCTAAGTGCTAGATACTATAAAGATGGCTCAGAAATTCTCATTCCACAAGGAAAAGGCATGAATCCCCGTAAACTTTCACCAAGAGAGTGTGCTCGTTTAATGGGATATCCTGATGAATATCGCCTAGACCAAGTGTCGGACGTTCAAGCCTATCGCCAATGCGGAAACTCCGTAATAGTGCCGTTAATTACTGCTGTATCAGAACAAATCGTAAATACAATTAACGATTATGAGTGACATACTGAATTCCGCTATTCAAAGCGTCCAAAAATCAAAGGCGGCTTGGTGCCGTTTCATTACAGGCAATGACACAGGAACGACTGGTTCACATCAAGCTGGATTTTATATACCGAAATGTGCCTCGGAATTGCTCTTCGACAAGCCTGGTGTAAAGGGAGAGAACAAAGAAAAATTTGTACAAATTAAGTGGCAGGATGATTTTACCACTGATAGCCGCATGATATACTACGGAAAAGCTACTCGTAACGAGTATCGTGTCACTCGCTTCGGTCGCAATTTCCCATTTTTGCAAGACGATAACGTAGGTGATTTGCTTATACTTGCAAAATTCACTGAGGAAGACTATGCGGGCTATGTACTTAGTAGCGATGAGGACATCGATGAATTCTTTGCCACGTTTAATCTTGCACCCGGTGAGACAAATCAACTAATAGATGTTGCGGGTATTGTGAAACCTGATGTAAAAATTGCGAAACTTTTACAGGAATTCACTAGTCGTTTTAACTCCTTTCCTGATACTCGCCAGATGGCGCTCGGAGCAAGGGATTGTTATAATAAGGCAACCAGTGTGGATACGGACTCTCTAAAATCCAAACCTGATGAGATTCTTCTACATTGGTTAGATACTGAATATGACTTGTTCAAGTGTATGGAGGAAAAAGTATATGCGAATGTTCTCTCTAAACCATTTCAAACTTTAGATGATTTTGTAAAGATGGCAAATGAAGTTCTCAATCGCCGTAAATCGCGTGCGGGTAAGTCATTAGAACATCACCTCGCTTGTATTTTCACTCATAATGAACTGGTTTTTGAAGAACAAGCCATAACTGAAGACAACAAGAAACCTGACTTTCTTTTTCCCAATGCCGAATGTTATCATAATTTGTTGTTCCCTGCCGAGGACCTCATAGTACTAGGTGCAAAGACAACATGTAAGGACCGTTGGAGGCAAGTACTTACAGAAGCTGATCGTGTGGACGTGAAGTATCTGTTCACACTTCAACAAGGCATATCCAAAAATCAACTCCGAGAGATGCATGATTCACATTTGACTTTGGTAGTTCCTCACGATTACGTTACCAGCTTCCCTAAGGAATACCAAGAAGAAATCAGTGATTTATCTGGTTTTATTAGAATGGTTCTGAAAAAGCAAGAGAGTCTTCCGAAGTATTATAGCCTCTCGTGAATTAATGGTTATCACACTTAATAATCAATCGGATTAATACCACTCCACGCACGAATGAAGATTGACTACAACAAAATATCCAAGGCAGAAGCGACACCTAAAGCGGACTCTATGATTGAGACGTTTCGGGCTATTGGTTACACATTGGAAACGGCAGTAGCAGACATTATTGACAACAGCATTACCGCTGGCGCCAAGAATGTTTGGATTACCAGGACTTGGGATGGAGACAATTCCAGCCTCTGCATAAAGGACGACGGGCACGGTATGAATAGTGACGAATGTATCCAAGCTATGCGGCCTGGTAGCAAGAATCCATTAGAGGATCGTGATAGCATAGACTTGGGACGATTTGGATTAGGCTTGAAGACAGCTTCGTTCAGTCAATGCAGGAAACTAACATTGCTTAGTAAGAGGAAAGGCTGCAAACCCGCTGCTTGGACCTGGGATTTGGATTATGTGGGGAAGGTCAATAAATGGGAGGTACTGCAATGGGCTCCTAAAGAATATATTCATGTACTCGATGACATAAAATCGGGAACAGCAGTAATCTGGACAGAACTTGATCGATTAATTGCTGAAGGGACTGAGCCTGAAGACGAGAATGCAAGGCAAAAGTTCTCAGATGCCCTTTCAGTTGTAAGGAAGCATATCGCTATGGTCTTTCATCGATTCTTAGAAGATGGTGACGTCAAGATATTCTGGGGAGAAGATGAAATTGAGCCATGGGATCCATTCTGCTTAACTGAAGATAAGACCCAATCATGTGCTATTGACGATGTCAGTTTTGGAGATGAGATAGTCAATATTAAAGGCTATGTCTTGCCCCATAAGGACGAATTCTCAAGTGAAGCTGCATATAAAGCTGCCGAAGGAGTATATGGTTATCCCGCCATGCAGGGATTCTATGTCTATCGAGGAAAGCGAATGTTATTGGCTGGGGATTGGTTGGGACTTTTTAGGAAGGAAGAGCATTACAAACTCGTCCGAATATTGATTGACTTGCCGAACACCCTTGATACCCAATGGCAGATAGACATTAAGAAATCCACCGCTATCCCTCCTGCTTCCTGTAAGGAGTTTCTTAGAAGCTATGCAAAGAAGGTCAGAGCTTTGGGCGTAGAGGTGTTCAGACATAAAGGACGCATCATTCAGCATAGAGCCGGACGCAAATTCCAAGAGATCTGGAATGAGAAAAAGGTGGGGAATCATATCAGTTTTGTGGTGAATCGTAAACACGCTTTTGTCGTTTCATTGAAGGAGATGGCAAAAGTGGATGCTTCAAAAGCCATTGACTTGCTCTTGACTTTTGTGGAGGAATCCATTCCGTCAAAGTCTATCTATATCAAGGAATCTGAAAATAAAGAGGAGTACGAAGCTCCTGCAAGTGAAGCTTTGATGAAGGGACTACGTATAATGGCTGAACGACTATATAAGGCCAAACGTAAAGACGGCACTCCCGAAGAAAAGGTAAAGGAAGACTTAAAACAGACAGCACCATTTCACATATATCAAGATTTAATTGATGAACTTCATGATTAACGAACTGGAATCAGCATTAAAAATGACCCGAGCTCTTCTGTTGGATAGCAATAATATCACAGAAGACGATATAAATGAAGCAGTTAATCAAATAAAGATGCTTCAACTGGGTGGCGGTTTACAATCAGTTGACCTTAACGTCTTGAAGGAAAAACTGATTGAGATGTTCCATGCAACTATGGATCATGCCCGCATTTTGGAAGGGAAAGAGCGCCGTATGCCATGGATAAAATCATTTAAAGCTGAGGAAAGAACTAATTGGCATTTCTGGGAAGATTACAAAATGTATCTCGAAGAAGTGAAAATGTTCCCCAAAGCTGTAGTCAATGAACTTGAGGGGCTGACAGATACGATTTTGGATAAACTATTTGATCCAAACCAAAAAGGTGTGGTTTTACATAAGAAGGGCATGGTCGTAGGCCAAGTGCAGTCTGGAAAAACCAGTAACTATACAGGTTTGATATGTAAAGCAGCTGATGCGGGTTTTAATTTCATCGTTGTTCTTGCCGGTATGCATAACAATCTACGGAGTCAAACCCAGCTTCGTCTCGATGAAGGCTTCTTAGGTTTTGACACCCAATATGAAAGAGCTTACAATCTTCATAGTGAAAGTAACATGGGTGTCGGCAAACTCCCTACGCCTCATGATCATCCAGTAGCTCATTCTTTTACTTCGAGTTTTGAGAAAGGTGACTTTAACAAACGGATTGCTGAAGGACAAGGTTTTAATTTTAACACGAATGAACCGATACTGCTGGTCGTAAAGAAGAACAAGAGTGTACTTACCAATCTATATAACTGGCTGACTTCTAAGATTGCCCCTGAAGAGCAGTGCTCCACTAAGTCACTACTTGTTATAGATGATGAGGCTGATAATGCCAGTATCAATACCAAGAAGGATGGCGATCCTTCCGCTATCAACGACTGTATCCGTAAAATACTCAGTAAATTCCAAAAGGTTGGCTATGTCGGTTATACAGCCACGCCATTCGCCAATATATTCATCCCTCTCCAAGACGATGATTTGTTCCCTCGGGACTTCATCATCAATCTACCGACCCCTCCTAATTATATTGGACCCCAGCGTGTTTTTGGAATAGATGGCGAAGAAGATGACGAAACAGTTCTTCCAATAGTCCGTATGATTGACGATTACGAATCTTTTGTGCCTACGAAGCACAAGAAAGATGACCCCAAGCCAACAGAACATGATGTGCCTGATTCTTTAAAAGAAGCTATCAAGTGCTTCATATTAACATGTGCAGTGAGATGGGCTCGTGGTCAGGTGCATGAGCATAACTCGATGCTGATTCACGTGAGTCGTTTCCAGGTTTGGCAGAACCATATAAAAGAACTTGTAGAGAAACTCTTTAACTATTACAAGGAAGAGCTCATCTATGGCGACAAGGATATGGAAGAGAGTTTCCGTCGCCTATATGAAGAAGACGCTAATGGTTTTCTTAGCTATAAGACAATAACTGAGAAAGTTCTTGAATCAAGTTATAAGGATCCTGAAATTAGACACATCCCATGGAAGGAGGTGCTTCCCTGCTTAAGAAAAGCTGTTAAAAAGATTGAGATCAAATCTATCAATGGAACTAGTGCAGACATCCTTTCTTACTATGAGAATAAGGCTAATGGGATTTCGGCCATTGTAATTGGCGGTGATAAACTTAGTCGAGGATTGACCTTGGAGGGGTTATCTGTAAGCTATTTCCTCCGAGCCAGCAAGATGTATGACACCTTAATGCAGATGGGCCGATGGTTCGGCTACAGGCCCGGATATGCAGACTTGTGCCGGCTATACACCAGCAGTGAACTCAATGAATGGTTCAGGCATATCACTACTGCAAGCGAAGAGCTAAGAAAGGAATTCATCTACTTGTGTGATATTGGAAGTACTCCAGATAGATATAAACTGAAAGTTCGTTCCCATCCAGGATGCCTACAGATTACTGCCGCAAATAAAATGCGATATGTTGATCATATTAATGTATCTTGGGCCGGTAGATTGCTGGAAACTTATGGGCTTTGCAATAACAAGAAAATAAAACACCTCAACTTGGTTTATACAGATGAGTTGCTAAAGAAACTTTCGTCATCATATACACAAAAAGAAGGGCATTTTGTGTGGACTAAAGTCAGCCCATACATTATAACAAGCTTTATCAACCAATTTACCATTGACCCTGATCACAAAACGGCTGACCTGAGTGTTATTCAGCAATATATAGAGAAGCTGAACGGCTATGATGAACTTACTGAATGGAGTGTCGTACTCATTAACAAGACGACTGGTCCAACGGCAGAGTGGGTTTATTCTAATGGGATAAGAGTAGGTTGCTCAAAACGTACAAGGGCTAATGACACTGATGATCGAAGCTATTGCATCCGTAATGGCCATATTATCGGACGTTGGGACGAACTGATCGACTTGGACGAGCAGACTTTGTCCTCAGCTCTAACTAGAACCAAAGAAATCAAGGAGGCCGCTGGAGAAGAGTGGAAGGAGAAATTCCCAAGTCAGGCTATTGTTCGAGAAGAATACAGAAATGTAAAGAATCCTGTTCTATTAATATATACTTTAGATCCATACTATGCTAATGTTATTGAGAATGGCGAAATAAAAAAGGGAACACTAGAACATAAACACGATGATGAACCCTTCATTGGCTTCGCTATTTCATTCCCTCACACGAATACTTCATTTGAAGGCGTTCAGTATACAGCTAATCTCATTAATGAATTTGCTGCAACTGAAGAAGCTTTTGAGGAGGAAAACGACAACGATTATTCTGATGACTAAAAAATGGTAATAGTCATGAATGCAATTGAAGAATACTTTAAATCACTGAAACTGGAGATAGAAACAAGGATGCTGACATTGGAAAATGGCGGCAATAAGACTCAACTGTTTACCCGGTATGCCATTGACTTACTCAAAGCCTGTGGAGAAGAAGATAACGTCATAGTTGCTTATGACGAAGAAACAAACCCCGGCCGAAAACAACATCGTATCAATGCCTTCTCTTTCAGTGATGACTATTCAACGGTCAGCCTCTTTGTGACAATCTATAAAGCCCAGAAATCTGTTCCCACCGTGAGTGAACGAGAAGTTCGTGAAGCAGTAAAGTTGGTTTCGAATTTCTACATTAAGGCAACTCAAGAAGATTATGTCAATAGATTGACGGATTCTGCTGAGATTGTCGGATGTGCTCATGTACTGGGTAAGGACGAGGATTTTAAAGATAATGTTCAGAAAATAAAGATTTACGTTCTTACTAATGCGGTTTGTCCCGAAAACATTAGGTCTGAAAAGGAATTAGAGGGACTGCCTTTGGAGTGTGGGGTTTTCGATTTAGTTAGACTAAAAGAGATATCGGAAGAACAAAAGCAGCCCATTTTTGTTGACTTTGAAAGCCTCGGTTATAAGGTCCCGTGCATAACCGGTGCAGAGGACAATGACCTGTACCAAGCATATATTGCGATAATCCCAGGTTCCTGCCTTGCAGACTTGTATGGAACATATAAAGTACGTTTGATGGAGAATAATGTGAGGCAGTTTCTTCAGTTTACGGGCAAAATCAATACGGGCATAAAGGACACAATTGAAAGGGAACCTGAAATGTTTCTAGCCTATAATAACGGTATAGCGGCAACGGCTAGTAGTATTGAACTTGACAGGACGGGCAAATATATAAAGTCTATCAAAGGTTTACAAATTGTGAACGGAGGCCAGACAACCGCTTCTTTGTACCATGTAAAGGATACAAAAAAAGACATCGATTTAACTCGTGTTTTAGTTCAAGTGAAGTTCTCTATTATCAAGAATGAATCTCGCTACGATGAAATTGTATCAAAGATATCAAGATTCGCCAATACTCAAAACAAAGTAAATGAGTCTGATTTTTCAGCCAATTGGGAAGAGCTTATCCGCTTGGAATCCATATCACGATGCACGATGACTGAACCTAGTTCGACTCGTCCAACAAGTTCGTTTTGGTTCTTCGAGAGGGTAAGAGGACAATATAAGAATTTCCGTATCAAAGAAGGCTGTACTCGTCAGGCAGAATCCCAATTTGATATGAAGTATCCCAAAGAACAAGTGTTTACTAAATATGATTTGGCTAAGTATGAGAACTGCTACGGGGAAAAGCATTTCAAAGTCACAGTGAGTGGAGTGGAATGTGATGACTACCTCGGTCCGCATACAGTCTGCTTGGGAAACGAGAAAAACTATGACGCATTCAAGAAGCATAATCTGCCAAAACTCTCAGAAATAGATAATATCTATTTTGAGGATTTAATTGCAAAAGCCATTCTCTTTAAAGAAGCAGACAAGAGATATGGAACTAAACAGCACGGGGAGCCGATAGGTGACATAAAGAGAACCGTAGTTCCATATGCAATTGCATTGCTATGTCATATTACAAATGGGAATATTGATTTATATAAGATTTGGTTGCGTCAGGAGGTTTCTACGGAATTGTCTGACTTCATGTATGACCTGATGAAGCAAATTAATGATTATATTACTTCGTATGAGGGTGTAGCACGATATGAGGAATTGGCTAAAAAGAAAACTTTGTGGGAGGATGTAAAAAAGCACACATGGAGATATAACCTGAAGGACATTAAGCGTGATCTTATCAATCCCAACAACCCTCCTAAACGAATTTCTAAAACAAGAGAGGAGCAGGAACGTATTCTTGCTGAAGAGAGCCGGATTATGATTTCCAACATTCCTGTAGAAATATGGGAGCGTATTGCTATATGGGGTAAAGAATCTGAGTACCTTAATATAATGCAGCAGAATCTTTGCTACGAGATAGCTAGAAAGATAAACAAGAAGGAAGTCTTTGGTAATAGTGAACTTGAAGGTGGTTCACGAATCATTGATATTTTGGCGAAAAATAATGTGGACCTACTTTACGAAGCAGATGCTTTTGCAAAAGAGGAGGCAGAACAAGTAGTGCAAATTCCCTCAAAGAAGAAAATCACTAATAGAGAACTGAATCTTCTAATGACAGACAAAATGCTCCGTAAGATGAGAGACTGGGATAAGACGCATCACGTTCTAAAGGATCATGTCTATGACTATCTTGACAAAGTCGTCCGTGGTGAGATTGAAATGTCGTTTAAGATGAAATGGAGCTTCTACTATGGACTTGAAAATATGAAGGCAAGAGGTTTTAAGCCTTAAACAGAGATAAAGGTCATTCCCACATTAACATCTGATTTGGTTTAATAAAAGATAATTGATTATGATAAAGGTTCCAATTCTATATCACGGAACGGATGCGAGGTTTGTCACTCTGCCAGATAATATTCGGCAGGGCTACAAAACAATTTGTATTAACATGATTAACTTCTTTCTACCGAAATTCCACCAATTCTTTTTAAAACCGGAGGAAGAAGTTGCTAAAGCATTTCTCGCTGATTCTTTGGAAGCAAACCCAACAATTTTGCCCGATTTCCAGCAGTCTCTTGCTGAAATCGAATTAAGTGGACAGGGATGTGGCGATTATCAGTATGAACATTTTTACGTCACTTCTAGCTGGTTACAAGCTTGTATTTATGCCAAAGATTCTTTCGTTGGAGGAGAACTCGCTAGACATACATATAACTTTCTAAGAGCAGCTAAACTTATGGGAATGTTAGATGATTCTCAAAATAAAGCAATTGAAGATTTTTATCAAGTAATGAATCGAATTGCCTCTGAAGAGCCGAAACCAGTTATCATCACATTCAAAGATATTAGACCTGAGGATTTGCTCACAGAACAAGGGGAAAAAATTGATAAATATGTTCGTGAAGACGGGCGAATAGTTGGTGTTAACAGTTTTAGGCTGTTAACAACGCCACCTTTAGATTTAGATAATGCCAAATACATTGATTATGAACAGGAGATTGCTAATTTTTCTAGAAAGTCTCATTAGATCCAATCAAGTAATACGCAGAAGAAACTATTTCCACATCTGAGCAGAATATTCATATTACCTGTTGATCCAATACTACAGTTTCCTGTGATTTAAATCGCTTATCAAGCAATTCGTGTCACCGTAAATTCTAGATATCCCTTATCTACTAACGTTTCCTTGTCTTCATTCAGCTTCTCACAAAGTTGAACGGCATCCTTTTTGTCGTGAAAGACCATAGCATCTGAAATATCAAACGCAGCTATAGTATTCATGGCGAAAGATACACCTTCCTCATCAGCTGTTCCCTTGTAGTAGAAAGTGATCTTGGGGTTAGCTATCAGGTGAGTCGTTATTACATAGCCTTCCATCTCACTTTAGCCAGTCTTCCGGTTCAACATGAAATACCCGACTGATGGCCTCTATATCCTGTTGAGTGGCTTCTTCTCTACCATCCTCAACAGCGATAAGGTGCCGAAGGTTAATCCCTGCTTTCTCAGCCAGCGCTTTTCTCGTATAGAGTCTGCTGGTCCTTAGTTTTGTTATAGAAGTTGCGATGTCCATAATCTTGAGCCTTTATAAGAAACCGTTGACAAGGCTGCATGAGAGATCGTACAGGGGCGCTCACCATAGACCATAAAGGATTTACAATGGACATTATAGCCAGATTCGTGCAGCATACAGCCTATGTCAATTAAATAGATGGAGGGATTAGCTATTTCGTAAGGACTGCCGAGAAATTGTGTACACGTTCAGCAGACGAATTTCGTGCAGAACCCCTGGATCCATCTAAGTTGGGTTTCAACTGCAAAATTACTACCATCTCACCACCCTCACAACCGTCTAAAGGTGGCATTTTCACATTTCTTAAGGCATTTATTGGATTTCGTCTAGATTATCAGTAACTTTGCGATATATTTTGTATTAGTAATAATGAAGAATAGTGTATGGACTATCTAATCAACGAATACATTATTGGTATCAAAAGCAATAAATCATCAATGAAAATAGATAATTTAACCATTGATGATGATCAATCAGAATACGATTACATCTGCACAGCTTCTTTAAAGAAAATTCCGCAAGGAAATGGACGATATGACATCTCTATTGTTAATAAAAAACGAGTTCAAGGGATGCGTATCGGCAAATGGAGAATAACTCGTGCCTGGATTTTTTACAACTGGGGAAGTTCAAGGGCATGGCTAAGAATGTCTGATAGATTTGGAGAAGAAACTGGAGACATATTAGCTAGTGAACAAAAAGGCACAGCAAGTCAAATTGGGTTTAATGTAGAAGGACTTGTTCGCTCAATCTTCATCAAAGCTCAAGAGATATCTATTGAATATGCTTCAGCAAAGATTTATGATGCTGTAGCGTTGTTTAATCGAAGCAACGACTCCTCGTCTAATTACTATAAAGACAGATTCTATAGAGAACAGACCAAGCGTGATGAATATATTCATTTTTTACATGATTTGAGTAAATCCATTTATAACTATCTTGACTTATATGAAAAAGTAGTTAAAATGCTCCAAGAGTGTAAAGATCAGAAGTCTAAACAGTTGCTTATCAAAATAAAAAGTGATTGCAGGGCACATTTGAACAAATATCTAGATTTCTTTCAAAAAGTAGAATAGATAGAGTTATCAACTATGGAAGAAACGCCCACCAAAGAACAGCTAATATCCCTGGTCGAATTCATGTGTGAAGTCCAGGATAGGATGCTCGGCGCTAGAGGAATGCCTGAACATATCCAAAGACCTCACGTGGATAATATGGAGGCATTAAAAGCGCCGGTGTTTATCTTGTGGTAGCTGCTTGGATATGGAACACCGAGAGAATTGTCAGAAAAAGGCATTAAGAACGCCTGGATGGCGAGTTTTAAGACATCACCGGGGGAATACTTAGAAGAGTGTCTATCGTTGCCCAGAGACTATAAGGTGCCCATATCAGAATATGACGGAGGGACAAGGCTGAAACAAACCCTGACCAACTTCTATGCTGATATGATGGAGAGGTATGAGAGAGGTTAGCCGCCTTCCATAATCCGGCGAATATCACTCATGCGGTACCGATCATTAGCGCCCACGGTGATAGGGACCAGGTAACCCATCTTTTTCCATCGCCAAAGAGTTGTTGAAGTCTTGCCCAGTATTTCCATAGCCTTTTCTCGGCTTACATAGGACTCGGCTTTGGAATCAGCTATTTCCTGCTCAAGTTCACGTTTAGTCTCGGCTATCAGTAATCTGTTCGCCTCGATTAGTTCGCCCAGTGTGATAGTAACTTGCAGACCTGGGCATTCCTTAGCAAATTCAATTAGGTTTTCCTAAAATCCGCAACTATCATCCAATACACGATTAAGGGTAGATTTATGAGTCGTTAGTAGCAGCTTTCAGTAAAAAGCAACAGCACAACATCAATATGTAGCCACC
>Ga0256407_10008275_pt1 | contig 15338 bp, 30 predicted proteins | sample RumenRJG_04DNA_FD_193489 | JGI IMG/M metagenome (GOLD analysis project Ga0256407, IMG submission 193489) | Bovine rumen microbial communities from Lethbridge, Alberta, Canada - RJG_04 | ecosystem: Host-associated > Mammals > Digestive system > Stomach > Rumen | place: Canada: Alberta...
GCATGTCGGGCTTGCCCTTGGCAAGCATCTGCGTGTACTGCTCCATGGCGCGAGCCTGGTCGGCGGTGCCCTTGCCAGTGGCGAGCAGCGCGTCGTTGAAGGCCAGCGACAGCGTGGTCGCCTGGTCGAGCCCGCCCGTGAGCGGCGCGAGCTGCTGCGTCATGTCCACGATGCTGTTCAGGCGCGTGGGCATGCCGCGCACGCCGTCGGACAGCCGCTGGATGGACGCCGCGGCGTCCGCCGAGCTGTACCCGAGGTTGCTCATGACCTTCGGGAAGTTCTGGATGGTGTCGAAGCGGGAGACGGCGGCGCCGAGCGACGCGCCCATCTTGGACGCCGCGCTGGACACGGCGTTGCCGAGCGCCGTGCCGATGGCCGACCCCCTGACGATGGACGAGAAGGCGTTGGAGAACATCCTGCCCGACGACTGACCAGCGAGGTTGCCGTCGTTCGTCATCGTCTTGATAAAGCCCTTCATGGAGGGCATCACGGTCACGTAGGCGGTGCCGATCTCGTAGTTTGCCATTCACTCACCCCCTACGCTTGTTCGTTGTTCGTTTGTCGGTTGATGCCGAGTACCCTGTCCACCGCAGCCATGGAGCGCTCGACGGTCTCGGTGTCCAGCTCGTGCTCGTCGCGCTCCGACGGGAGCGGCAGCGGCTCGGGCTTCTTGGCGCCCTTCTTGGATAGCGCGTACAGGACGCACGACACGTCGTATTCGAGCACCCTCAGCAGTTGCGACTCGACGCCCCACGACGCGTCTGGGTTCTCGGCGCGGGCGACGCGGCAGCCGGGCGGGAGCTGTGCGCACAGGACGGCGGCGCGGAGCACGTCTGGCGTGGTCTCCGCGCCGTCCAGTCCCATGTCGCAAAGGTTCAGGCCGTACTCGCTCTGGAAGTCGGCCACCAGCTCGTCGTGGTACTTGCCCCACGCCACCGCGAGCGACGCTAGTTTTTTGCGTCGCCGCCCACGACCGCCACGATGCGCTGGACGAGCTCGGCCATCTTCTCGCCGTCGTCGCCCAGCTTCTCCGCCACCTCGTCGGACTTGCCGCAGAGGATGACGTCGTAGGCCTCGTAGGCCTCGTAGGCGCCCTTCTGCGGGTCGGAGAGGGAGCGCGCGATCTTCTTCTGGACGCTCCAGCGCTTCAGCGCGTTGGCGTCGTACTCGACGGTCACGCCGTCGAACTTGATGGTGTGGAGCTGCTTGTCTGCCATGGTGCTGGTGACCTCCTAATGGCCTAGTGCTGGCCGTTGATGAGAGCGATGATGTCGGCCTTGGTCGCGCCGCTCGGGACGGTGAGGCCCCTGCTGGTCGCGAGCTCGGTGAGCTGCTGGACGGTCATGGACTCCAGGTCGAGCGTGGTCTCGGTGCTCTCGAAGAAGTCGGTGACGTTGTCGACGGCGGCGCCGTTGAGGTAGGTCAGCTTGACCTTGCGCCCGGCGACGGTGTCGGACTTGCCCTCCAGGTCGCCCAGCTCGGTCATCTTGGAGTGCTTGATGACCTTCCTCCAGCGGCGCCCGTTCTTCAGGACGAGGTCGAACACGCAGGCGTACTCGGTGTCGAAGGCGTTCGCCCAGTTGTGGACGACCTTCATCGTGCCGTTCTCGTCGGTCACGTTGTCGATGCCGTACTGGATGCCCTCGGAGTCCTTGTTGATGGAGATGAGCATCAGCTCGATGGTCTCGGTGTGCTTGCCCGAGGGCTGGTCGACGGTCTTGCCGCTCATGTCGACGATGGGGTCGGGCGTGTCGGAGTCGAGCGACTCGGTGAAGCCGTCCTCGGAGATGAAGCCGCCGTTAATCCACGACGGGTCGAGCGGGGTGGTGTAGTCGGTCGGAATCACCGACGCGGCCTGCGCGGCGGGCAGGTAGAAGAAGTAGCCGCCCTCGACGCCCTTGACGGTCGAGACGTCGGCGGAGTTGTTCGGACGAGACATGTGGTCTCCCTTCCTATTTGTTGATGGTCATGTTCACGGTCGCGGAGTAGCGTGCCGTGCCGTCGCCCGCCCACTCGTCGCGCGACATGACGTCGAGCGTCGAGTCGGAGAGCAGCGGGTGCGTCCGCGCTGCGTCCGCGAGCGCATGCACCGCCGTCATGGCGATGGAGTACGCCTCCGCGTCGGAGGTTCCCCAGCAGACGAGCCGCATGCGCGGCCTGTCCAGAAACTGCGTCTCGCCGCCGCCCACGCGGCTGACGGACACCTGCCGCGCGGGGCGCTCGGTCGGAATCTCCGAGCTGACCGCCACGCCGTCGGGCATCGCGTCGCGCAGGACGGCGACGCAGATGGAGGTAGCGTCCATTGGTCGCCCCCTTAGAACGCCGAGCGCAGCGGCCCGTTGTGGTCGCGCAGCTCGTTCCAGTAGGCGCCCTTGCTCGCGGTCTTGACGCGGGCGTGAGCACGCTTTGAGCCCGCCTGCACGTCGGTCGAGTACGTGGCGCCCCTGTAGGTCGCCGCCGCGGCGGCGGTGGACTCGATGCCCGCCGCGCTCTCCTTCAGCGCGGACTGCATCTCGGAGCTGTTGAGCATGGCGACGATGCCGGGCTCGTTCTTGACGAACTTGATGCTGTACTCACCCACGGTGCCTCACCGCCCTCACGACCGTGTCGTGCGAGAAGCCGCGCGGCACGGGGTAGCGCCTGGCGTCGCCGTCCACGTCGTACTCGCCCCAGCCGTCCACGACCACGCGTGCGCCGCGCCACGTCAGCTCGGGCGCGTCGGTCGGCACGTACAGGTCTACGGCGTCCATGACGGCGTGCGGCCTGCCCTCCTCGACCTCGGAGGTCGACTTGGAGGGCGCGACCAGCACGCCAGTGACGTCCACGGGCTCGGCGTACGACTTGGCGGGGTTGCCGAAAGCGTCGGGAGCGCCCGCCACCACCTGCTTGACGTGGCAGGTGGTGGCGGCGAAGCTAAGCATCTGCGCCCCCGTACGGCCATGCGCTGCGTGCCGTGCAGTGGATGCCCAGCAGCTCGCACTCCGACTTCTGGAGCATCGGCGTGCCGTATGCCTTCCCCAGCGTGAACTGCTGCGAGAAGGGGCCGATGACGGTCGACGCCTGCGTGGCACCGACGGGGATGTCGGTGTCGGAGGGCATGCAGCGGTTCGCCATGGAGCGGCAGGCACGCATCATGCGGTCGGCCAAATCCTCGTCGGGGTCGGCGTAGCCGATGCCCGCCTTGGTGAGCGCGCGGCGGATGACCGCCGACGCGTCACCCAGGCACTCGGTGAGCACGCCCTCGTCATCGACGGGGCCGAACTTGGCCTCGTACTGCTCTGTTGTGCAGAACGGCTGCATGCCGCACCTCCTACTCGGACTTCTTGGGCTTGGCCTTCGCCTTGGGCTTCGCCTTCGGCTTAGCCTTGGGCTTCTCGGGCATCGGCTCGACGAAGCCGCGCTTGCGCAGCCCCTCGACGCGCTCCTCGGTGCCCTCGAAGGTGTCGCCGACGGCGTACACGTCCTCGGGGTTCGAGAGGTCGAAGAAGGGCTTGGTCACCTTTGCCTTCATCTCTAGGCCCCCTGAACGCCCATCTTGAGCACGGCGAGAGCGGACGGGTTGACGACCGCGTAGGCGTAGACGGCCTCGGTGCGGTAGGCGATCTGGTTGTAGCGCTTGAGGTCGCCGGCGCCGTCAGGATCGCCGTACTCGATGACCTCGGCGCGGATGTCGCGCACCATGCCCCACTTGATGACGGAGAAGTCGCCCATGAACGCGAGCACGTCGGTGCCGTAGACGGCAGGCGTGCTACCAGACGCAGGGGTCTTGACGACCAGTCGTCCGTTGACGGTGCCGGACACGGCAGCGGGAACACCTTCGAGCGTGCCCACGTTCAGGTTCAGCGGGACGTCGGGGTACATGCGGGCCATCGTGTTCGGGACGCGAACCTTGCGCAGGGCGTTGGCGTAGGGCTTCGCCATAGCAATGCCGTTGATGTCGTAGATATCGTTCGTCGCGTCAGCGAGGTTGTCGAAGGCCGCGATCCAGTCGGCATCGGTCATAGCCGAAGCCTGCTTGCCCGTGTAGACCTGCGCAGCGGTCGTGGACAGCGCGGTGAAGCCGGAGCCGAGGCCAGCGCCAGACTTGGGGTTGACGGCGTGGTAGACCACGTAGTCGAGCGCGCGACCGAGGGCAGCGGCCTGGTCCTCCTGGATGGACTCGACAATCTGGAGCTGGTTGTCCTCGTCGGCCCACTTGAGCTGGTTGGAGACGCGGGTCGTGGTCTGGACGGTGAAGCGCGTGCCGACGACGGGAGAGACGGCCTGCTCGTAGGAGCCCTTCTGGGCGCCCTCGGCGATGACCTCGGCCTCGGAGGCGCCGTTGAAGATGAGATAGGTCTCATCCTCGAAGATCTCGGGCTTGGACGGGGACAGGGCGGCGATGGTGGATGCGTCCTTCGCCTTGCCGGTCACGACGGTGGCGACGGAGCGGGGCAGGACGATGCCAGAAGTCTGAAGTGCCATTGTGTGTTCCTTCCTGTTGTTTGCTTGCTAGTTGCCGAGCAGGTCGCGCACGAACTGGCGCCTTTCGTCGACGCCCTCGCCGTCGTGCGGGAACTTGCCCGCCTCGCCGACGTTCGGCGCCCCTCCAGGCGTCTTGTACGCGGCCGCGATGGCCTGTGCCTGTGCGGTCAGCGTCTCCTCGTCCTCGCCAGCGAGCGTCGAGACGATGGCCTCGGACACCCCCGTGGACGCGGCGACGGTCTTCACGAGCGATGCCCGCGCCTTCTCGCCCTCCAGCGCCTTGTTGGCCGCCTCGATGGACGCGACGCGCTCCTCCAGCGTCTTGTTGGCGCCTTCGAGCTCGTCGTAAGCCTTGGCCTTCTCGGCGTTGGCCTTCGAGCGCTTCTCCCACTTGCGGGACTCGGCGAGCGTCTGCTCGTAGAGCGCCTTGTAGTCAGTTCCGCCCTCGGGGCCGTGCGGCTCCTGCGGCGCCTGCTGTGCGCCCTCGTTGTTCTCGGCCATGCTGACCGCCTTCCTGCGCCGTGCGGCGCGTCTCGTGCCCCGTGCGGGGCGTTGTCTGGGTATGAAAAAAGCCGCCCCGAAGGACGGCTTGTTTCAACGAATTGAGTGATGTTGTGCTAGGTCACTTGACCGTCGCTTGCATGAGTCCCGCGTACTCGTGTTGGAGGCGGGCGCTGTGGCTCAGGTATGCCACGTCCGCGACGATGCCACGCCCATCCACGCCGTTGGCGAGAATCAGGCGCACGACGCTGTTGTCGATGTCCACGCGCCTGTCGCGGTAAGGTGCCACAACATGGCTCGCGCCGAGTCTCCTTGCCTCGCCCGCGATGGCCTTCTTAATGTTGTCGGCGCTTCTCTGGCTGTCGCAAAACACGACCACCTGCTTGCCGGCAATCGCGTCCTTCGCGATGTCCTCGTAGGGCATCTCGTCATAGATCATCGTCGCCACTCCTTGGCTACTTGGGCTTGTACATGAATTCGGCGGGCGCAGGGTTGTATTGCACGAAGTCGCCGAGCGTGATGCCATGCTCGACCATGAGGCGGTTGACGCGCTTCGCCCACTTGTTGTCCTCGTCGACACTGTGGGCGTGCTGCTTCCACGCGTAGTCAAACTTCGCGATTGCACGCATGACTTCGTATTTGTCCTGCGCCCCCTTGGCCTCCTTGTTCATCTTCCCTGCGAGGACGCGCCGCTGCGCGGCCGACTTCTCGTCGTCCATGAAGTTCGGCTTGTCCTGCGGCCTGATGGCGCGTTCGTAGTGTCGCCCGCCGCCTGACCGCGCGTAGGCGGCCATGATGTGGTTGCGCTCCTGCTCGACCGTAGTGCCGTTGCGCTCCGCGCGCTCTGCGGCCTTGTTGTCGATTGAGTCCAGCCATTCGTTGTAGAGCGCCGCGGGGTCGTATCCGGCGACGCTGGTGCCAGGCCAGCCGGGGATGATGCGGCAGTCGCAGTTGGCGTGCGCGTGCGACGCAGCGACCTCGGTGCGGTACACGAAGCCGCGCGACGCCAGCATCAGGCAGAACGGGCACGTCTCGCGCCCGCTCGGGACTCGGGCGAAGCGCGGCCTGCTCCCGTCGTGCTTGGCACGGGAGACCATGGCCTTGCCCGCCGCGACCTTGACCTCGTAGTCGACGCGATCGGCGCACTTCTGCGCGAAGGCGTCGTAGTCGCCGTCGACCAAATCATCAGCGAAGGCGCGGACGGCGCCGTCGGTGGCGTCGGGCTCGTAGTATTCCGAGGGGTCTGTGGCGAAGTTCCCCAGCTGCTCGTGCAGCTCGACCGCGCGGATGCCGTCATAGACGGATGCCGACAGCTCGGCGGCTGCGTCGGCGGACGCCCCGCAGATGCGCTGCATGGCGGCGCTGACCGTGGCGCGAACCTCGGCCACGTCGCCCGTGAGGTCGGTCTGTGACAGCACGTCGGCGAGCGCCGAGCGTGCCTGCTCGGAGATGCCGTTGACGCCCGCCGTGTAGTTGTCGATGACGCTACGCGGAAGTCTCATCGCCGCTCGCTCCCTCGTCGGTCGCGCCGCCGAAGACGCTGGCGATCATCGCGTCGCGGTTCGCGGCGCGTCGCACGTCGTCCAGCTCGCGGCGGATGCGCTTGCGCTCCTCCTCGCCGAAGCCGTTGAGCGCGAGGAACGTGTCGGTCTCGGCGAAGCCGTCGAGCACGGACGCCATCTTCACGCTGGCGTCGGTCTGCTGCGCGAGCGTTGGCATCGCGGGGTTGGCGAAGGACGCGCCCACGTCCAGCCCCATGTCCATGACCTCGTCGAAGGTCTTTCCCCACTCGGTCGCGAGGCACGCCACTGCGACGTCGGACAGGCACTCGCCCGCGTCCTCGTTCCAGTCCTTCACCTTGAGAATCAGCGGCTCGTTCTCGGCGTAGATGGCGTCGGAGCTGGCGGGGTTGTCGTGAACCTGGCCGAACTGCGAGACGTGGATGCCCGTGGCGGCGCTCATGCGGCCGCAGAGCAGGCGCCAGTGGTCGGACAGCGGCTGCATCGAGGGCTGCGGGAGCTGGCCGAACTGCGGCACGGTGCCGTCGGCGGTCATGTCGACGTTGACGATGGAGCCGATGTAGGTGTCCCAGCGCGTGACGTGCTCGAAGGGGTCGCCGTCGGTGCCCATGAGGTACTTCTGGGTGCTGGCGGCGAAGGCGGACGCGATCTCCTCGTTCACGTTCGCGCGGACGGCGCTGTCGATGTAGCCCATGACCTCGCGCGTGATGCGCGACGTGCCGAAGGGGCGCTCCAGCGTGGCCTCGAAGGGCGCGATGAAGGCGGGCAGGTGGCCGAGCCCGTGGGGCTCGTAGTCAGCCGCCCAGCCGCGGTCGCCCTTGCGGATGCGGATGACGTTGGCGTCGGTGACCACGTCCACCCAGGTCGGCGTGACGCGCCCTCCCCTGTCGGTCTTGGTCGCCACGACGAACATCGCCGCCGCCAGCTCGCCCCTCGCGTCGTCCCACTTGACGCCGCAGACGCGTGCGGGGTAGGCGCTGACGCGGGCGTGCCCCGTCTCGCTATCGCGGGTAACGAGGTAGAGCGCGAAGCACTGCTCCAGCGCTGACGTGGTGGCCTTGCGATACAGCGAGCGCAGGTGGTTGCGGCGCGAGATTGAGCCGAGCAGGGCGCGGGCGTCTGCGTCGCCGGCGGTCAGGCCGTCCAGCTTGGAGTGCTCGACCATGACGTCCACGCACTTCTTGCCCCAGCCGCACGCGGCATTGAGCCTGCGCAGCTCGGGCGGCACGGAGATGCCGAGGTCGACCAGCCTATTGTGCATGAGGTAGTAGGCGTGGCGCAGCTCGTTGCCCGCGCGGTGGCGCTCCCACGAGCGGACGAGCTCGTAGACGAGCGCCCTGTCGCCTTGCGCGAGGTTCGCGGCGCTGGCGACCTCGCCGGGGATGGTGATCATCTGACGACCGACCTCCTTCTAGGGTCTCTCTTGGTCATTCGCGCCGCCCACAGCGCGAGGGCGCACGAGTCCAGCCGCTGCGGGCACTCGCCGCCGAAGCCGAACCCGTCCTTGCCGATGGGACGTCGCGTGGCGCCCAGCACGGACTGCGAGAGGGCGTCGTCGGCCACGTGGGTGAGCGTGCCGTCGTGGATGGCGTTGAGCGTCATTCCAGCCGCCGAGATGGCGCCAGACGTGCGTGCGGGCATGAGCGCGGTCTTTGGCACGCCGCGCTCGCGCAGCTTGATGCAGAGGTCGTCCACGTCCGCCCGCCCGTCGATTCCGATCGCGGCGGCCTCGCGGACGCGGCGCTTGTCGGACAGCCACTCCACCAGCCAGCCAGTACCGGCGGTGGTGGGCTCCTCGCGGATGAACTCGACGTGGCAGCGGTCACCAGCGACGGTGCAGACCGAGAGTGACACGGAGTCGCCGTCGGGCGTGAACTTCACGCCGTAGGCCAGCTTGTCCCACGTCTCGGGCGCGTCGTCGACCTCCAGCGCGTCCCATTCCTCGACGCCGATGATGGTGTCGGCGCCGTCGCGCTTCTTGAACCATCCGAGCCGCTGGTGGGCGAACTGCACCGGTTCAAGGCTTTCGAACTCGGATTCCGCCGTGTCGGGCTGAAGTAGGATTCCCCAGGACGGGTTGCAGCGCTTCCAGAGCTCTCGGTCGTCGATGTTCTCCGGCAGCTGCTTCGTGTGCCCGCAGCTCCACTCCGTCCACGCGGTGCGCGTGGTCTTGCCCGAGAGCGCGTCCTCGCGGATGCGCTCGAAGACCAAGGCGTAGTCGCCCTCTTCGGGCGCGTTGCCGTTGTAGATGGTCTGCGGCCCTCGACGCGTGCGGCAGGCGGAGATGGCCCCGAGGAAGGATCCCTGCGCCTGCGGCTCCAAATACTGCGCCTCGTCGAAGATGAGCAGCGAGCCGTGCTGGCCGTTGCCGCCGTTTCTGGTGCGTGCCAGGAACTTCATCTTGGCGCCGCTCTTCAGTCGGATCTCCTCACGACCGAGCGCCGTCCTGATGCCGTTCGGGGCGAGGAACTTGCGCAGCGCCTTGGTGTCCATGAGCTGCGCCATCTCCTCGAACGTCTCCGTCGAGGTCTTCTGGAGCTGCGCGGTGTAGATGACGCTTCCGTCGAAGAAGAGCATCTCCGAGGCCGAGCGCCCCTGGATGCATCTCGTCTTTCCCTGCTGTCGGCTGGTCTCGTTGCCGACCACCGGCGCAGACCACCGACCATTGGGCCCGACGCCCATCCACGCTTCGAGCAGGAAGCCCTGCCAGTCCATGCACTCGAATCCAGCCTCGGAGAGCAGGTCGAGCGTGTCCAGCACGTCGTTGGTGTCCCATTCGGGGATGACGAAGCTAGTCGGTATCTGATTGCCTTTTGCGCAGGATGATGGAAGCGATCTCTGTGTCATCATCCATGCCCCCCTTGATGGTGTCGATCTCGGCCATGGTCTCGCGGTACTGCTTGGCGAGCCCCGGCAGCGTCTTCACGTCCTCGCATACGTCAATCTCGGCCGCGAGCCTTGCGGCCAGCGCCTCCAACGCTTCCAGACGGTCGAAACCGCTGGTAGCGGACGCCATGCTCACCGTGTTGGGCATGTCTGAAACTCCTTGTGTGTAAATAGGCCCTATGCCGCGGGGGTGGCCAGCGGGTGGGGAGGGGTGTGCCCCCACCCACCAGCACGGACGCCCCACGTCACCACTCGCGCGACACGCTGCCTTGCACGCTGGACGCCCTAGGTGGGCGCGGCGCGGCATCGTGGCCGCGAGCGATTGCCATCACTTCCTCGACGCTGCGGTTGCCGCGCCATTCGTTGCAGCAGCGATGCGTTGCAGCCTGGTTGCGAGGGTCGTACGGGTCGCCGCCCTTGGAGATCGGCACAAGGTGGTCGAGCTCGAAGCTGTAGGGATGTCGCGCGGGCAGCGAGTAGTCGATGTCGCCCGCCCGCCCGAAGGCTCGGCATATCCAGCACGGCTCGCCGCGAGCACGCAGCGCTGCGCGACCCTTGCGGTAGCGGGAGCCGTTGGCGTTGCGCGGGTTGGGCTTGGACACGATCTGCCGCCCCCTCCCGCTCGCGGACTCCCCCCATACGCAAAAGGGGCGCCCCCGTCTCCGAGAGCGCCCCCCTATGTTCGGCACGTCCCCACCGTCCTAGCCCGCCCCATAAGGGCACAACGACATACCGAGACACGAGAGCGCCCGCCGCGGGGTCTCCCTCGCGACGGGCGCAGACTTGCATGATGCCATAGTACCCACAAAACACTGGCGCCAGCTGGTAGAGCATGGCACGACACGGCACGGATTTCGGCTAGCCCTCGGCAAGCCCCAGCCCCGTCGCCACGCGGTCGAGCCCGTAGGCGTCGATGGTGTCGATCGCAACGCGCACGGCGTCGCGGCAGAAGCGCTCGCTCATGCCGACGCCTGCCGCCACCTCGGGCCACGGCGCCGCGGCGCAGTAGCGCCACCACAGCGCGTCGGCGTACGCGGAGCCGAGGATGGCGCCGATGCCGCCCGAGCACTGGTCTTGCCGCCCGTAGATGACCTCGCACGCGCGGTCGATGAGGGCGTAGTCCTCTTCGCGGCGGCGGCGGCAGCGCTCCTCGTAGTCGATGCGGCGGTCGGTCGGCTCCATGACGTCGCGGTCGCCGCCCATGCTGACGCGCTCGGAGTACGACTGGGCCTTGGCGCCCTCGCGCGACTCCATGCGGGCGATGGCTCGGGAGAAGCGGTCGGCCTCCCTTGCCGCGTCGTACACGCTGTCGAAGAAGTCACGCGCCTGCGATGTCCCCAACTCAAGCCCCCAGTCTCTCGGCCAGCCTCTCCGCCTCCTGCCGCCGCACCGTCGCCGGCACCGAAGGCGCGTCAACCCCGCACGCCCCGCACAGCGTCCGCGCCCAGGGCGTCGCGAACCAGTGCGCCAGCGACGCGGCCTCGGCTGACTGCTCGCCCTTGCGCACGTCGCGGCGCACCGCCTCGCGCAGGTCGTTGACGGCCAGCACCACGACTGCGCTAGCCAGGTCGCGGTAGCGGGCGTCGAGGTTGCCCTCGTCGTTCAGCTGCAGCGTGAACGGGCGCTTGCCCGATTTTACGCCGCCGTTCTTGTCGCTGTTGACCGCGCGGCGCACCGTGACCAGAGAGCAGCCCATGGCGGCCGCGATCGCGGAGTGGCGCACGCCCTGGGCGTCCATCTCGCGGATGGCGCCGTAGTCGAAGTCGGTCGTACCGCTCCTACGGCTCATACCATCACCTCGTCTTCCAAGGCGCCACGACCAGCGCGGCGATAACAGCGGCCCACATCACGATCGCGACGCAGGCCATCTCAACTAGGGTCATTTGTCCTCCAACCATGGATAGGGCTCGTGTGCGCGGTCATCGTGCCATTCGGTCACTTTGCGCCCGCAGTGTGGGCAGTAGCTCGGCCTATAGGAGTTGGTAACACCCCTGCATCCAGAGCAGCGCCACCACGGTTCGATGAGCGTACCCTCCATCGTCATCGTGACCGCCGTGGTGCTCGGGTCAGGCTGTCGCCCTAGCTTCTTCCCGCACCCAGGGCAGTAGTTCGCGATGCACTCGTACTCCGCTCCGCAGGTGTGGCAGTGATGATAAAGTGCCATCAGTCCACCTTCCCTTCGCCGCGCGCCTGCCGCTTCAACGCCCTGCGCTCCTTGCGGTTGAGATGCAAGCCCATCGCCTGCTTCTCCTGCGCGACCTCGATGCGCCCCATAAGGTTGTTGCCCATCTCGTTACCGGAGTTGCTGACCGAACCACGCGGGAACGCCTTGTTCAGCCTTTTCATTCGTGCGCCTCCGCTCCCACGGTCTTTCTGATTGCATCGATGACTGCTGCGTACAGCTCGTTGGTTGCGTACCCCTCAAACGTGACACGCTTCTGCTCGTGCGCCCCGCCCCTGTTGTGCTCCCAGTCACCGCCAACGTTGCCCGTGCCCTCGACGGTGAACTTGCACTCGTAGGCAATCGGCGTATAGGTCTCGCTCTCGCCGTCGTAGTACGTGTAGATTGGTTGCTCAGTTGCCATCGTTTACCTCGTCCCTCGCCGCGTACAGCATCCGCAGAACCTCGTCCGGCGTGAAGCGGTGCTCCTTGCCGTGATAGCGGACGATTATCTCTTTGTAGCCTTCGACCTTATGCTCTAGCCATTCGTTATCGTCGGCGAGTTGGATAAGCAAGGAAGTTGGTTGGGGAAGCCTTATGGCATCCTCGTCAACATATCCTGTATGCCACTCCACGCTGCCGCCGAAGTTATCGAACCCCCTCATTCCGTCACCTCGATTCCCAGCTCGCGCATCATCTTCTCGCACATCAGCTCAAGCGGCTCTCCATCAACAACGCCCAATGGGCAACGCTCGCAATCGACGCGCGGGCCGTCTGGGTTTTCTGTACACCAGTTGAGTCCTCGCACCAGCTCCCGCAGCTTGGCGTTCTCTGCCTTAGCATCGTCGAGCCAGAGGCCCAGCATCTCCGCCAGGGCATGCTCCGCCTCCAGCTCTTTCAGCAGGCCGTCGCTCTTGGCTTCCAGTCGCTCGACTTCGGCCATGAGCTTCGCCGTGTAGTCATCCGGTGCAACGGTGACGTCTACTCCGTCGCTACTCCGTTCTACTCCGTTGTTACTCCGTTCTGACCTGTCGTAGCGCATGGCCTCGCCGCTGTTGCCGCGCACGACCTTCACCGATTCGGGCCACGGGCGCAGCTCGCCGATGTAAACCTCTGGCGTCCAGCTCATTCGCCCACCACCTTCCGTCCGCAGTTGGGGCAGAAGCGGAAGTCAGGCTCGTCTCCGTAGTCGCAACCGAACCCACCAACCGCGTTGTACTCGTAGCCACATTCGCTGCACTCGAAGCGTGTTTTGTCGCCATACTGGGGAGTATCAGCCAAGTCTCGGCACGTCCCCGCTCCCATCGTGGCGGCGTCCAGCTTTTTTTGCATGGCGTCAATCTGTCCAGCGTGCCTTGTTGCGGATTCGCAGTTCTGGGCGAACAGCGCCTTCTTCTCCTTGGTCAGCTTGTCGATGTATTCGCCTTGACGTTTTACCTTCTCCTCCAGAAACGCGGTTCGCTCATTCCCAAGCGTGGCGGCGATTGCCTGCTCGGGGGTGACGTCGAGAGCGCTCCTGATGAACAGCAAACCGAGAGTGCCGTCAACCTCATAGCGCACGTCATGCTCGCCGTCGAACACGGTGGACTTTTCGCCGATGCCGTACCACCACTCCACCCCGCGCTCGTCCAGCAGCTCGCGCAGGCGCTCGGTCGCGGTCTTGTCGCTACTCATGCTCCACCGCCTCCCTGATGCGATCGGCGTACTCGTCGATAATTTCTGACGGTGCTATATAGTCACGCTCCACTCTGTTTATTGCGTCGTTCATGTCATCAATGAGCAACGAGTGGTACTTGCCGCAGCACTCCCGCAGCACGTCCTCGACGGTCGGCTCTTGGTGGTGGTGGCACGTGTTAGCGGGTGCCGTGCAGATGTAAGCGGGCTGTCCGCTGTAGTTGTAAAAGGCCACGGCCCCATGCACGAAACCCTCGACTTCGACCGTACCGAAGTGCTCGGTGTCCATCACGTCTCCGATGTGGATGACCTCGCCGTCAGCGTCCTTGGGCAGGCGTACCCAGCCGCTCTCGGCCATGTTCTCGTCGGTCATGGGCTGCATGTCTATGGTCAGCGACTTATACTGTTCGCCCATCAGCCGCTCATGCTCGGTGTCTATGCGGTCGGCGATACACTCCAACCTCATCGGGATAAACGAAAACCCATGCTCGCTCTTCCTTGCAGCCGACTCGTTCAGCTTGTCGGCGTACTCCCTCAGCTCGTCGGTAATGCTCATGCGCTAACCTCCTTCAGAACGTCCGCAACTGTGTGCGGATACGTGGTCAGAATGACCTCTCCGCTCGGCTCGTACACGGTCGCGACGTAAACGTGACCCTTGTGGACGAAGCGCGTAAGCTGGCTGCCCTTGTGCTCCCATGCGATGCCGCGCTCGTCCAGCGCCTTGCGCAGCTCCGTCGTGTGCTCGCAGATGTCCACTAGCTCGCCCTCCTCTTCTGTGCCGCCCTCGCGAGCAGCCTGTGCGTCTCGGCCATGACCTCGTATGGGTCGTGGCCCACCTCCTCGCAGAGCGTCCGCATGGAGCGCACCAGCGCGTCGCGCTGCTCTCGCGTCCACCGCGGGCTCGGCGCCAGTTGTGGGTTGGTCAGCCCGCGCTCGTGCCGGCGCTCGTTGATCGCCCTCGGCGTGCGGTCGGGCAGCAGCTCGCGCCACCCGACCCACTGCCCGCCCCTGTCCATGTGCGCCACCAGCAGGCCGTCCTCCTCGGGCGTCCACGGGAACCCAGAGCTGCGGCGCTTGCGATGCTTAGCGGCCATCGGAATAGCGCCCCCTGCGCCGGTTCTTCTCCTCCACCGCCGCCAGCTCGCGGTCGAGCCTGATGCCCGCGCGGTCGGCCAGGTTCACGCACGCCGTCACGCAGTCGGCCAGCTCCTCGCCCAGCCGCTTGTACTCGCGCACGTCTCGGAACGCGTCGCCGCTCTCGACCCAGCGCTGCCACGCGCCGAAGACCTCCGCGGCCTCCTCCAGCGGCTTCAGCGCCGCCTCCTTCTCCGTGCCGCAGCGGAAGGCGCTGACCGACAGCACGTGCTCCCTCGTCTTGCCCAATGTGTGCTCCCTTCTCATGCGCGACGCCGTGAGAGCCGATATTCCCTCACGGCGCCGCCGTTTCGATAGATTGCCCACGCGGCGCTATCGGTCGCGTGATTCGGTGTCTGTGTGCCCTCTCGCGTGCATCTGCGCGGCGGGCGGCGCGTCGAACAGCGTGCAGCGACCCATCGCCACGCAGTTCGTCCACGTCTCGCCGTCGCCCCACGCGCCGCACTTCGCCTTGCCGCCGCCGACGTCCACCATGGCGCGGACGTGCGGGCACGTCGCGGGGTCTGTGCGCTCCGTGGGGAACAGGTCGAGCGCCAGCTGCTCGGCGGTCATGCGGTGGCCTCGCGCAGCACCTTGTTCACCACGCACCTCGGCACGCCCAGCCGCCTCGCGATGTGGCTGCTCGGCACCCCGCTCGCGTGGAGTCTGATGATGCGGGCTCTCGTGTCATCGTCCATGGCGCTCCCTTCCTAGCATCCGACCTTGCACTCCAGGAAGTCGAACAGCGTGAGTTCGCTTGCCTCTCGCTCGGCATCCGCGAGGTTCTTGCGCGCGAGGTTGAAGTAGCTCGGCTTCAGCTCCACGCCGACGAACCTGCGCCCCTTCTTGACGGCCACGTATCCCTCGGAGCCGATGCCGGCGAACGGGGACAGCACGAGGTCGTCTGGCGCGCTCCAAAGGTCGATGCCGCGCTCGATGACGTCGAGTTGGAGCGGGCAGATGTGCCGCTCGTCCTCGTTCTCACGCGCTGACTTGTA
>Ga0256407_10008276_pt1 | contig 15335 bp, 5 predicted proteins | sample RumenRJG_04DNA_FD_193489 | JGI IMG/M metagenome (GOLD analysis project Ga0256407, IMG submission 193489) | Bovine rumen microbial communities from Lethbridge, Alberta, Canada - RJG_04 | ecosystem: Host-associated > Mammals > Digestive system > Stomach > Rumen | place: Canada: Alberta | collected...
TTTTGTTTTTTTTTTTTTTTTTTTTTTTTTTTTTTTTTTTTTTTTTTTTTTTTTGGTTTTTTTTTTTTTTTTTTTTTGTTTTTTTGTTTTTTTTATTTTTTTTTTTTTTTTTTTGGCATTAAATAGGAAGAAATTTTTTTTAAAAATTTTCGTCGCGCCTTTTTTATTTTATGAAATTTAAAATTTAAATTTTTTTCATATTGGAATTATAAGATAAACTATTAAAAATTATAATCTTATTTTTTTTTATTTATTTTTTATTTATTATTTAAAATTATGTAATTATTTTATTTATAATTCAATTATTTAATTAATGTATGGATTAGGTTATTTAGTAAATTTTATTACTGGAAGAAAAATAGAAAATAAAAATTTAGAAGATAATGGAATAGTTATTTTAAAAATGGAAGAAATTACTTTAAATAATAAGAAAAAAATATGTACAACTGCTTTTGGAGAATTTTATTATGGTGAATATAATAATCAAAAAGTAATTATTAAAGTTGTTGATATTACAAAAGATGATAAAATACTTAATGAATTCTTATTATATAAATTATATCAAGGAAAAGAATTTTGTTTAACTATTAAAGGAGTAGGATTAAATTCTTTAGAAGCATATATTGTTTTTGAAGAATATTTTCAAAATACTTTAGAAACTTATTTAAAAAAGAAAATAATAAATTTTGATGATAAAATTAAAATTACTAATCAATTATTAAATATTTTATCATTCTTTCAAGAAAAAAATGAATTTATTTTAAATATTCAACCAGATAATTTTTGCGTTGATAACAATTTAAATGTTAAATTATTAGATTTTGGTTATTTAGTAAATAAAAATACTTTTCAAAATGAAGAAATAATAAAAAATAAAAGAATAAAATATTCACCACCTGAATATATTTTAAATAATAAAATAAGTACTTCTTTTGATATTTATTCATTTGGATGTTTATTGATTGATATTTTTAATGAAAAAAATTATAAAATTATATATAGTGATTTTGAATATGATTATTATCTTAATGAAATTCCAAAAGGTAATTTCCCAAAAATAGATGATTCAAATAAAATAATATATGCTATTATTTATAGATGTTTAGAAAAAGATATTAAAACAAGAATGAAAATTCAAGAATTAAAAATTAATTTAGGAATTTTTTTAAAAAATTTTTCTAGAATTAATATTATTTCATCAATGAATAATGAAAATGAAGAATTATATAATGATTTTTTAGAAGGAGATGATATAAAAGAAAATTATAAATATGCTATTGAATTAGATAAAAAAATATTAGATGTTAATGATTTTGTAAATGGACAATTACAAGAAAATATTATTGCTTTAAAAAATAATTTATTAAATATTCAAGATAATTGTTCTATTTCAATTGATAATTTTAATAGTCAAATTAATACACAGTTAGATAAATATTATGAATCACATAAAAATTATATTGAGATTTTTGGAAGCAAAATGCTTGAAAATTTTATTAATTTACAAGATTATTGTACTGATTTATTAGATGATTTAGTTTTAATTCAAAATAATTCAATGAATATTAAATTAAATCTTACTACTGTAAATCAATTTGAAAATAAAGATTTTTATAAACAATATTTTAGTTCTTTTGAAGAAAGTAAAAAAGAAATTAATGAAATTATAAAGAAGCATAGTGAAAAAGTTGATTTTGATAAATTACCAATTATGTATAAAAAAAGTAAATTAATACTTGAAAGTTATAAAAATTATTCAGAACAATGTTCATCTAGTTTTAAAATAATATCAGAACAAATAAATAATCTATATAAAACTTCGGAAGAACTTAAAAATCAGTTATTAATAGATTTAAATATAGAAGAAGAAATAAAAGAAAAAGAATCAAATGAAAATAATTCAAAAAATGAAAATGAAAATACATCATCAAACTATTTTCCAAATTATTTTTATTTTAAACCTGAAGAAAACTCAAATAGACTTTTAATATATAATTCTCATACAAAAAAGCATTATTCTCAAGAATTAGAAAATATAATTTTTCCAAATAAATCATATTCAATATATGATAATGAAAATAATATAATTTATATAAGTGGAGGATTAAAAGATTTAACAGATAAAAATTCAATAACAAATTCCTTTATAAAAATATCATTAACATATAATAAAAATTTAAATTCATTCAATACAAATATAATTGAATTAACACCAATGAATAATTATCATTATTCACATGTAATTTATCAATTATCAAATAAGAAAAATTTAATAATATGCATTAGTGGAAAAGATACAAAATCATGTGAAATATATAATATAGATGAGAATCAATGGTCAAATTTACCAGATTTTCCAATTTTTTCTCCTAATTCAGAATGTTTTGATTTAAATGAAAATATTTATGTTATTTGTGGTTCTTTTAATATTGATGGAATTTATAAATTAAATATGGAAAATGATAATGAAAATTTAATATGGGAAAATGTTAATTTTATTATTGAAGAAGGAAGATTAAGAAGAGGAATGGGTTTATTTAATTTAAATGGGATAATTTATTTATTTGGTGGTTTTGATAATGATAAATATTATGATGATGTTTATACAATAGATTTTAATAGTGATGATATTAGAGTTAATTTTGAACATAATATGAAATTACCTTGTAAGTCTTATTTTAATTCTAATACAATTTCAGTTGAATATGATAATAAAGAAAAAAGAATTGTCCTAGTTGATTGTTTTAATGGGATTATTGAATATAGTACCAATACTAATTTTTTTTATTTTTATCCTTAATCTAAAAAAGGTTTACAATATTATTTAAATGATATATTAATTAAATTATTAATTTTATAAATATTAATATTTTAATATCTTTTGAATAATTTTTTTTTTTATAATTTTTTTTTATAAATATGAAAAAGGAAAATAAATCACAAAAAGATAACATAAATAATGAATTAAATGAAATGATTTATAAACTAAAGGAAATATTTGAATATTATTGTTCATATGGAGAAAGATTAAATACAAATATATTAAAATCTCATAAATTTATAAAACTATTTAAAGAATCTGGAATAAAAGACAATATCGTTAATCAAACAAGATTAGAATTAATATATAAATCAGAAAATAAATATAATTGTATGAACTTTGAACAATTTTTAAATGCATTAATGAAAGTTGCAGAATATAAATATCCAAATTATTCATCACCAATTGAATTAAAAAAAAATTTAAAACAAATGATAAAAGAAAATATACTACCATTATATGATTTAATAATAAATGGTAATTTTGAAACAACTTTTAATAATTCAATATTAAGTACAACAATAATTCAACAATTAGATAATATAGATAATATTTTATATTCAAATATATGTGAAGAAATTTTAACATCAATAATTCCAATATTATTTGAAATATATAAAGTCTATTTTCCACATGAAATTTCAATAAGTGATAATATTGAATATATTAAAAATAATTCAATTAAACAATATAATGAATTTATAAAAGATTTTGATATTTCTCCTGGTTTATTATCAAAAAGTGTTTCTTTTCAAATTTATAAAAGTGAAGTTGCAAATGAAAATAGTGATATTAGTATATCAAATAATAAAAATTTTTATCAGAATATTTTAAAAAATTTAGATATTGATTCAATTCTTAAATATGAACCTAATAATCCTAATATTTTAGGTCAACATTTTATATTTTTAAAATTTATAAGAGCTTTAATTAAAATGTCACAAATTGCTTTTGCAAAATTGGAAAATACAATTAATTTAGAAAATTCAATTAAAAAAGAAGAAATGATAATAATGTTTTTTCAAAAGATTGAATTAAGTGAAGGATTTACAAATATGCAAAAAAAAACTAATAAAACACATAATGAAAAACAAACAATGATAATTCAACAAGATTTATTAGATAAAATAAATATGGAATTAAATGGTGAAATAAATGAAGAAACTAATAATAATAAAAGTACTTTTCAATCAAATTTAAAAAAATTTGAAAATTATGAACCAGAATATTCAAATTATATAAATGAAATTTATGGAAATCATTTATTAAATATATTTAAAGGAATGTGTAATTTTGGAGATCAATTTAATTATAAAAATATGAAAAGTAAATCATTTATGAAATTTTTAAAAGATTCAGGATTAATAAAATTAAAAGAAAATAATAATTTTGGTTTAGAAATGAGTGTAATAGATACTTTATTTATAAAATTATCATTATTAAATCCAAATTTAAAAATAAATGAAAAGGAAAATACAATTAATACTGTAAATAATTCAAAAGCATATATAGATTTTGATACATTTATAATTGGAATAGAAATAATTTCTAGAATTGTTTATCCTCATTTAGAAATAAAAGATGCAATTGATAAAATAATAAATGAAAATATTATACCAAATAATATAAATAATGTAAATATAGAAAAAATAAGAGAAATAGATGATAAAATAGAAAATATAAAAGATTTACAAAAATCAGATGATTTCATTCAAATATTAGAAATAACACATAAAGCAATGACACCAATATTTAATTATTATTCAAAAGATACAAATAATTATCTTTCAAGAGAAAATTTCTTAAAATTTTGTAAAGATTATGAAATTTTTCCTTCTTTAATGAGTCAATCTAAATTAAATGGATTTTTTATTGGAATTTCACAATATAGTCAAATATTTGATGATAATAATATTTTAATAGAACAATCTTTATTTATTGATTTATTAACTTTAATTGCTTTAGATATTATTTATCCTCAGCCTGAACCAAATCCTGTTGAAAAAATTTTAGTTTTAATGGAAAAAATAGCACAAAGTAATGGGAATAGTTTAATGATTAGTAAAACTGGAAGTAATAGAATTGGAGATAGTTATGAGATGTTAGATGAATTTAGAAAATATTATCCTGAATATTTTGAAAGTAAAACTAAGAAGAAAGAAACTTTTATGGATATAATGAATTTAGAAACTGAAAATTAAATGATTTTTTATATTAAAATTTAATTAATATTTTTTATTTGTATTTGATTATAGAAAATAATAAAATTAAATTTTAATAATTTTTTATTTGACATTTCTTTTTTAAAAAAATATATAAAAATATATGTGTGTAAGAGAAAAATACATGGATATTATTATATTTAAAAAACAAAATAATTTTTTTATCTAAATTTTAAAATCAACAATATAAAAAATTCAATATATAAAATGAAATGAAAAAAAAGATAATATTTATGTTTAATTAAAGTTAATATAAATGAATAAATTATATAAAATTTTCTAAATTAAATTAAATTATTTATATTGATTATTTTGATTTAAATTTATTTCTTAGGATATAAATTTTAAATAATTGTATATCAAATTATTTTAATATTTAACTATATTTAATAAAAAACAAATAAAACCAAATAGTAAACTAAATGAGTGAAATAAAAATCATAGTTAAATATGAAAATCAAGAAATAAATTTTACTTTGATTGATGATTTTGAACATTTTTTGGAAAAATGTTACAAAGAATTTCAAATGAATGAGGAAGAAAAAAAAAATTTAAAAATATTTAAAATTGATGAAGAGGATTTATTGGATATTGAAAATGATAATGATTATAGAGACAATCTTGACCCAAATGATAATAATGAAATAATTTTTCTCCTTCGATCTAAAGGTAGATTATCAATAAAACATCAATTAGAAAATATAATTGAAGAAACCTCATCTGAAAAGGTAAATAGTATGACTAAAAGTGATAATAATATTAATAGAAATAATAAAGTTAATGATAGTAATAATGAAATAAAACATAATAAAAGTAATTTAGAAATAAAAAAGTTTGATAATGAAAATTCAAATAAAAAAGAAAAAAATGATAATATTAATTTAGGAAATTTAAAAGAAGAAATGATAATGGAATTTAAGAAAATAAATAATGAAATGGAAAAAAATTTTCAAAAAATTTTAAAAAGAAATATAAGTGATATTAAAGCATTTTTATTAGGATTGGGTGAACAAATGGATAATATTAAAAATGATTTTGGAAATTTTAAAAAAAATGTTCTTGAAACATTATCAAATAATAATAATTTAAATTTATTTCAAAATAATTCATCTATAGAAAATCAATTTGAGAAATTAAATCAAAAACTTGAAAATATTTCTAACCAATTAAAAAAACAAGGGATAAAAAATAATAATGATGAAGATTTACTTTCAAAAGAATTTGAAGATAATAATGAAAAATTTTATGGATGTAAATTTAAAATAGAAACTATTACTTTAAAATATAATTATGAAAAGTTAATGAAAAATAAAAAAATAACTTTTAGTTTAACTTTAGTAAATAATGGAAATTTATCTTGGCCAAAAAATTCAATGTTATATGGAAAAAGTAAAGATGATGAATTTGAAATTAAATCAATCATTAATAATCAAAATGAAATTCTACCAAATCAAGAAATTAATCCTATAATATCATTAACTTATAACAATATAAAAAATGAAAATAAGGAATATATTTTACCTTTAAAATTAGTTTTCAAAAATAAATCTTTAAATATAAAACAAAATGGATTTATTTTAAAATTAATTATTGAAAAATCAAAACAAGATAAAAATTCCCATTTAACTCAAAAATTTAATCAAAATGATAGTGAAAGTAGCAGTAGTAGTGACAATGATTAAAATAAAAAAAATGAAAAAATGCTAAAATCAGTAATATTTAATTAAATGAAAAAAAATTTTTAATTATTTATAAATATTATATAAATTATTTAAAAAATTTATTGATTAATCTTAAAAACTAAATTAAAAATTAATGATTTATTATCTAATATTTTTTTATTGTTGTTTTTATTTATTAATTCAGTATTTTCATTTTCATCTTCTTCTTCTTCTTCAAATGATGAATTTTTAAAATCATCTTCTTCATCTTCTTTAATAATATCATCATTTATATTTTCATTTTTTTTATTATTTTTTCCTTCATTTTCTTCATTTTCACATTCTTCATATTCATTATTAAATTCTTCATCATTTAATTCTTCATTATTATTTTGTTTTTCAATTTTATTGTCTATTTCTTCTTTTTCTTTATTTTCTTCTTCGTTTTTTATTTTGTTTGTATCTTTTTTCACTTTTATTTCTTCACCATTTATTATTTTAAACATTCTTTCTAATTTTCTCATATCTATTTTATCATCTTCTTGATTAATTTCAAAAATAGTTTCTTTAACTAAATCTATTTTTTTAAATTCTTCTCCTTTTTCTTTGATTACTTTTTCTTCTTCTTCATTTATTATATTATTTAAATAAGCATCATTTTCAAACCAAAATTCAATTTTCATAAAATCTTCTTTGTGTAAAATATTTTCAGTAATTAATTCTTTCCATTTATCAATTGTAATTGTATTACTCCCAATTATAATTAATGTTGTAAATAATTCATTTATATTAATAAATTTTCCATCAAATTCTTCAAATAAATCAATAAAAAAATGATAATTTTCATAATTTAATTCTCTAATTTTTTCATTTATTGCTTTATTATTTTTATTTGAAGGATTTTCAATAAAATATTGTTTAATTAATATTTCTTTAACTATATTAGACTTTACATAATAATTTATTGATTCACTTGAATATTCTTTAATTATATTATATAAAGAATATAAATCAATAATACTAAAATTATATTTTTTTAATTCAATTTTTTTATCTTCTTCTTCTTTAATATTAGTAAAATAATCTTCTACATGTAATTTATATTTATTATAAATATCAAAGGAGTCAAATTCAAATTCTAATGATGTTATATAATTTAAAAATTTATTTAAAGAACTTTTCAAATAATCAATAAATTGGTTTAAAACAACATTTTGTTTTTTAACACTATCAATAATAAATTCATCTAAATTACTATAAGTATCATCAAAGACTTTATAAATATTTTTTATATATTTGATACTATAATATTTAAGTAATAATAATCTATATTTATATTTATTTTTTTCATTTTTAATTTGATTTTTAAATTCTTCTTCAATAATATTAAAAGTATTATTTAATAAATTTACATTTTTACTTTTTTTTTTCATTCTAGATTTTGAAGTTTTCCCAGAACGATGAGAATGAAATGATTGAGAAGAAATTCCTGTATTTTTTCTATTTACAAATTTTAAATTTCCAGTTTGAATATATGGATTATTATTTAACATTTTATCTTTATAATCATCTGTAATTTTTTTTATTTTTTCATCTTGTATAATAATCATAATTAATGAATTTGTAAATAAATTATTTATTTTATGTATAATATTATCATTTGAAATAATTTCTTTTTGAATAATTTGTTTATAATCAACATAAAAATCTTCCATTTCATCTGGAGAAGAACTATATAAATAATATTGTTTAATTACATTAATAGAAGTTAAATATTTTTTTGCTTCAGCAAAAAAAATATTTAAAACAAATTTATAAAAAAAATCAATTTCTTTTTCTTTATAACCATCATTTATTAAAGATTGTAATTTTTCAACATCTTCTGTTTTTTTTAATTGTATAACATTCCATAATTGTGTATTAATTATACTTATATCATTCAATAATTCACGATAAAAATTTGGATTATTTTTAAATTCTGGATGATTTTTAATTAATTCATTATATTTATTTAAATAAACTTGAGCAATTTTTTTTTTATTTGTTTTCCTGTTTAAAAATTGAATAAATAAATGTTGATGTTCATTTAAATGTTTAATAATATGATTTTCTTGTCTTGAAATAAAATGAATAAAATTTTTTAAAGTTTTATTATATTCATTATTTAAATCATCAATTTCACATATTATCATATTATAATTTGGTCCAGTTCTCATTGAAATTTTTAATTCACTTACTGGATTTATTTCTAAATTGCTTAAGTTATCATCTATTTTATTTTCTAATTTTTCATCTTCTAATTCAACTGATATATCATTATTATTATTAAATTGACTTTGATTAAATTTATCAAAATCATCTGATTCATTTTCTTCTTCTTCTTCTTCATCTTTTTCTATATTTTTCTTCTTTTTTTCTTCTTCTTCTTCTTCTTTTTTTCTTTTTTCCTCTTCTTCTTCTTCTTTTTTTCTTTTTTCTTCTTCTTCTTTTTTTCTTCTTTCTTCTTCTTCTTCTTTTTCTTTTTCAATAGAAATTTTTAAATCTTCAATATGATTATAAAAATTATCACAAACTTCTTCAGTAATAATTTCTATTTCATCATTTATTTTTTTTAATAATTCCTTATCATTTTCATCAATATTATTAAAAGTTTTTAATTTCCCATTTCCCATAATATTATAAAAATTATATAAACCATTTATATTTCTTTCATAAAAATCTTTTTTTTCTAAAAATTCTTCATTACTTAAATTAGGAATATCATTTATTATTCTTTCAATTAATTTTTTATCATTTTGATTAGGTGGATTATCCTCAATATGATATAATTTATTTTCTTTTGGATCATATCTTAATCCATTAAATCTTCTTAAAATTTCATCTTTTTCTACACTTAAATTAAAAATAATATCAATTGAACTATGTATTAATTCATGATTAGAATTTTTTTTAATTGGAATATCAATTATATTAGAATAAGAAAATAATTTTATTTCTTTTTCATCTAAAGGTTTATCAAATTCAGATATGTAACCAGTTACATAATTTTCAAGTTGATTTGCTTGAGATATTGTTCTTGGATAATTTATTATTATAAATCCAATATATAATTCTGGTTTTAATTTTTCTAATTCTTTTTCTAATGAATCTAATTCTTTTTTTAAATTTGTTATTATGGGACTTGGTTTTTTTTTTTTTGAACTTTCTTCATTTTCTTTTTCTTCTTCTTCTTGAATTTGATTTTTAATTGATTTTATATTTGATTGAAGATCTTGATATTTTATGTATTTATTATTTAAATCTGTTATAAAATTTAAACGAGAATATATATCATTTGGAAAATCTTTATTTATTTGATAAATAAATAAATTTAATAAAACTTTATCTGGAATTTCTATTTTTTTCATTATTTCTTCTTTATTAATATTATCTTCATTTTCTTTATTTTCATTTTGTTTTTTATCTTTTTTATTTTTATTTTTTTTATCTTTATTATCATTTTCATTGTTATTTTCAATAATTCTATTACTTTCATTTTCTTTTTTTACTTTTTCAATTTCAATATTTAATAAATCTAAATAAGGTTGAATAATATTTTCAATTTCTTTAAATTCTTCTTTTTGTTTTTCAATTTCCATTTTAACATTTTCAACTTGATTTTTCTTAGCAGACTTGACTTTAGGATGTTCATCAATAGGAATATTTAATTCATCATATTCTTTAACAAAATCAAAAAGTATATTTTCTAAATTATAAAATTTTAAATAAGGAAATTTCTCACATAAAAATTTAATTTGAGTTTTTTTTCCACTTAAAGGACAACCCATAAAAGAAATTTTAATAGGAATATAATTATATAAAGCATTTTTAGAAATAGGAATAACAGTATGTTCTAAAAAATTAATTCCAGTTTTATTATTATCTTTAAATCTATTATCTAATGAAATATCAATAATTTGTCCAAATTGAATATTTAAAATTTTTTCATTTGGTAAAATTAAATTTTCTATTTCATCTGGAATTGGTTCATAATCTTTAATATCAATTCCATTTTCATTTTTATATATTCCATTATATAAATCTGGATAATTATATTTATAACCTTTTATATCATTTGGTATTATATTATCATTAAATATTCCTATGTAATTACAATAATTAAATAATTCATCTTCATCTTTTTCATTTAATTTTTCATTGTAATCACTTTCATAATCACTTTCAATATTTTTTTTTTCATTGTTTAAAATTATGCTTGAATCTATTATTTGTTTATTTATTAATTTTGATGTTAAGTCATCCCATTTTTCATTATCTATTAAATCTATATGATTTTCTGTTTGATATTTTTTTACTTCATTTACTATATCAAATATTTGATCTATTATTGGAGAAATTAAATCTGAATGTTTTTTCTTTTTTTGTTTTTTTTCTTCTATTATTTTTGTTAATGCTGTTGAATTCATTTTATTTAATTCTTTGAAAAAATCATCTTTATTAAATATTGAATTATCTATACTTTCAGTAATATTATTTGTAATAACATTTTTTTCTTTTATTAAATTATCTTTTTCAAATTCTTCATTATTATTTTGAATTAAAGTTTGAAAAAGTGATATTCTATTCCCAACAGTTATATTATTATTATGAATTGAAAAGGAATTTTTAATTAAATTCATTCCTTTTGAACTATCACTAATATGATTAAATGAAGATTTTGTTTCATTTTTTTCATTATTTTCATTATTATTATCATTATTATTATCATTATTTTTATTTTCATCTTTTTCATCTTCTTCATTTTCACTTTTATCATTATAACTAATAATATTATCTTCTTTATTCATCAATTTTTCAATTTCATCATATCTTTTGTTTTGAGAAAGAAGTGTACTTTTACTTTTTTTATGACGATTCTTTTTATTCATATAATTAATCATAGAATTCATATGATTTTGACTTTCTAAAATTTTTTTCATTTCTAATTCTTCTTTTAATCTTTTTCTATCTCTTTTTTCTTTATCTTTTTTTTGCTTCATTTTTTCATTTAATTTTTCCCTTAATTTCATCATTAAAATATCTGTATTAATTTTTTGACTTGCTTTAATTTTTTTTGGATCTTCTGGAATATTTAATCCTAATCTAGCAATAGTATCTTCAAAATTATTTATTTCTGAAATTGTTTTTTTTGAAGAGTTATTAAAATAATTTAAAGTTGCTTTTGAATAATAAAGAACTTTTTTTACAAATTGTTCTTTTTCTTTTTTTTTATCTTCTCTTATTCCTGCCATTGATTTATTCCATTTTAATAAATGTTCATTTTCTAAATTTAATAATTTATCATTTCTATTTTTTTCTAAAGAAAATATTTTTTTATGTGCTTCATCATAAATTTCTAAATCTTTAACATTATTTTCAATTAATTTATATTCTGATTCAGAAAATTTTAATCTTCTAAAACGATTTCTTATATTTTTTAATCTTTCTTCAGTTTTATTATTACTTTTTTTCCCTTCAGATTCCATTTTATCATTTCTACTTTTTAAATATTTTTCATTATTATTTTTATACATTAAACTAGTATATAATTTGTGAATAGAATTACTTTGTTTTAATTTTAATGATTCAAATGTTATTAATTTTTTATCAATATATTGTTTTATTTTATATAAATAAACTTGTGCAGTATATGGAGATTTTTGTATTATTTTATTTCTATTTATTTCATCTAATACAATATTCATATCTAAAAATGTTTTTGATAAATAACAAAAATTATGTATTATATCTTTTTCTAATTTTGAATTTGTATATATTGATATATCTGGAATTATTTTATGTTTATATAATAATTCTGCAAATAAATATCCATTTTGGAAATCATCACTAATATTATCAATTTTTTTTGATAATTTTATTTCATTATTTAACCAATTTTTCAATTGTTCCATTTAATAAATCAATTAAAAAATTTTTCATAAAATAGAATTTAAACCCAATACAAAAAATTTAAAAATTTTTTTAAATTCATAAAAAATAAAAAATAAAAAAAAAACAATATATAATAACAAAAACACAATAAAAAAAAAAATAAAAAACCCATTTAAGACCCTTGATTAATTTCCATTCCATATTTCTTTAACCTTTCAGCAGTATCAACTAGTCCAACTTGCATAACAGCATTAACTAAATAATCAATAGTTTTCGAATCTAAAACAACTTTATGTTTAATAATAAAATTAGCAGCTTTAACTTGCATATCACCTTGAATATAATATTTAATAGCTTCAGTATAGAAACCTTCCTTTATTTTTAATTCAGCTGCTTTATCAAACATCTCAGAACGAATTAACCAATCAAAATATTCTTGTTTCATTGAATTATATTCTGTAATATGATGATTTTCTGCTATTCTTAATGCTTCTTCATATTTATGTAATTCTTTATATATTTCTATTGCTTCTTTTATCATATTATTTTTTAACATTAATTCTTCTGCTTCTTTAAAATTTTTTTCTAATACTAATAATTTTACTTCTACTAAAGGATTATTTGGTTCTTTTTCTTTTAGTTTTAATAATTTTTTTATATATGATATTTTTGAATAGTCACCTAATGATGCGAAACATCTTAATGCTATTCCTAAATTTCTATCTTCTAATGAGATTTCTGATAATTTTTTCCAATATAAAATATTCTCTTTTGATTGAGGTAAATTATCTAATATTGATACTGCTTTTGTTAAATCTCTTTCATCAAGTGCATGTGTTAAATTAACTAAATTTTCATTTAAAAATATTGAAGTTATATTATCTTTACCATCAGTTGGTCCTTCATTAATAAAAACTTCAATTTTTCCTTTTCTTCTTTCAATTAATTCAACATTACCTTTAATATTAATTAATTCAGGACTAGTATAATTATCAATATTATACCAAACATATAAACTTTTAGAATTTTGAGCAACTAAAACATCAGAATTTGGAACCCATTGTACAAAAGTACATAAAGGTACTAATGTTACTTTTTTACCTTTTGGTAATGATAACATATTTAAATTTTTATTTGAGTCTCTAAAAACTAATTTATTTCCAGATTTATTAAATTCTAAATATTCAATATTAGAATCATTTGAATAATTTAATATTATATTTTGAGTATTTAAATCTTGAACATATATTGTCAAAGGATCAATTAAATATGCAATTATTTTTATATTTTGATTTTTTTTACTTGAAATTTTTGCACTTATTAAATTTTGATGTGTATAATCAGTTTTAAAATAACCAATTATTTCATTATTTCCATATTCAATTACTGCAATTTCCCCAGTTGAATATACTAGACATGAATTATAATTATTAAAATCAAATTTTTCAGTTCCAGTAGAATTAAATGGTACTTCACTAAATTTTTGTAAAGACAAATCACCAACAATTAATGAATGTTCAGTATTAATAATAATATAATTTTCATCTTGAATATTAACTTTTAAAATTTCAGGTGATAAATTTGATTTAATTGTCATTCTTTTTCCTTTTTTAGTATCTTTAACCATAATTTGTGATAATGAAATATAAGTAATTTCAAATTTATCAATAATAGTTTTTTTTAAACAACTTTCAAACATATCTAAAGAACCACATAAAGAACCAGTAACTAAAACACCAAAATCTTGTTTCCAACATAAAGCAGTGAAAGAATAATAATTATCAATTTCTAATATAGAACTTTCAACCCAACTTGCTTGTTTTGAATTATAACTAAAAATATAAACTCTATTATAATTACCAACTGCAACTAAATCAAAATTACTATTAACTTTACTTATTGTAAAATCTTTTACTTTATTATCTTTTGAATAATCAAAAGTTTGAATAATATTTCCTTTTTCACTATGAAAATTAATTTTTTTATCAAGTGTTGATGTAATAAATTGATTATTAAGTAAAAAAGATAAACAATAAGAAATAGAATTGGTAGTACAAATTTTAATAGAAGAATCATTTTCTAAATTATATAAAAAAATGGAATTATCCATATGAGAAGAAATAATATAATTATTATTTTCATTATAACTCATATTAACAACAAAACTTCCTGTAGTATATAAAATTTGAGCAGAATTATTTCTTAAAATTCCTTTTTTAATTTTTCCATCAGCAATACCAAAAAAAATTTCTTGTGATTTTTTATTAGGCCAAATCATAGCAGTAACAGGAAAATTTTGTTCAAATTTATTACAAATTACTTTTTTATCACCCCAATTTGAACCTAAATTATATATAAAAATAATACAGTCACTTTGAGAAACTGCTAATTTTGTTGAATCTGGAGAGAAACATATTTCTTTTACTACATATGATTTTGAATTTTTATTTGCTGGTTTTGTTTGAAACATTTCTTTTTTTTTACCATCTTCTTCATATAATGTTATTCTTACTGATCTTTTTTCATCAACGTGAGCTACTGCTAAACGAAGTAAATTTGGTGACCAGGATATTGCAAAAATTTTTTTCATTCCATCTATACTTTCTTGGAGATTATGTAAATGTTTGAAATTCATTTTTTTGTTTTTTTTTTTAATTTTTTTTTTTTTTTTTTTTTATTTTTTTTTTTTTTTTTTTTTTT
>Ga0256407_10008277_pt1 | contig 15331 bp, 15 predicted proteins | sample RumenRJG_04DNA_FD_193489 | JGI IMG/M metagenome (GOLD analysis project Ga0256407, IMG submission 193489) | Bovine rumen microbial communities from Lethbridge, Alberta, Canada - RJG_04 | ecosystem: Host-associated > Mammals > Digestive system > Stomach > Rumen | place: Canada: Alberta...
GACAACGAACGCTGGCGCGAGCTGTTCCTGGGCAACAACTACGTCCTCTATCAGACCGAGCACGACCCCAACGTACTGCACATGCTCAACCGCATGTGGGCGCGTCAGACGGCTCACTTCCTGCGCCACGGCCGTGTGGGCCAGGCCTGGCGCATCACGCGCCGCCATGTGAGCATCGTGCCGGCGGGCAGCATCTTCAGCTACGTCGGCTACAAGATCCGCAAGACCCTCACCGGCCACGACCCCCTGGTTCCGCACCAGACTCAGTGACCGCCACTGGCCTGCAGCAACCTCATTACAGACAGCTATGAAGCGCGTCATGTTTGTCATCGAGTCGCTCTCCGGCGGCGGCGCCGAGCGGGTGCTGTCCACCCTAGTGCGCCACCTCGACCGCCAGCAGCTGCACGTCACCGTCTGCCCCATCGTCGACACTGGGCAAACCAACAACCTTACATTCCCCGACAGCCAATGAGCGACAACACCCGCATAGCCAACATCATGTACTAACACTGACGGATAGAGAAGTCCGTCTCACTCACATTTTCAGTCATGCCCCGTCACATAACCATCCGCAATTTCGGTCCCATTAACGAAGTCGATATTGAGATAAAACGGCTCAATATCTTCATCGGGCCACAGAGCAGCGGCAAGAGCACAATTGCCAAATGCATCAGTTTCGGTCTGTGGCTTGAGAAAGAGATTAGCCTCCATCAATCAGCCGACCACATCGACCAAGACTTCATCAACAAACAGTTCCTCATCTATCACAAACTTGACAGTTACGTTCAGCCCGACAGTCTCATACGCTATAAGTGCGATTTTTTCACATTTCAATACAATGACGGCAAGTCTACCCTAACAGCCAACCAGGATTTAATCCCTGCCCATCTAGGAAAAGTCTCATATATCCCGAGTGAGCGCAACATAGTCTCCCTCCCCAACATTTCGTCTCTGAAGCTTGGTGCCGATTATATGCGCGACTTCCTGTTCGACTGGCTGCTGCTCCGCAGCAAATTTACATCCACCGATCCACTACCAATTCTGAACCTTGGTGTCAAATACTACTATGATGAGAATTTGGGCGACCGCATCATACTTAAATCCGGCAAAGAAATCTCCCTCTATGAAGCCTCAAGCGGACTACAGTCTGCCGTACCCATGATTGGCTCAGTCATATACAATACCCAATGGGTCTTTGAGAACGAAGCTGATATGTCTTTTGACAAACATATACTCCTGCGAAAGAATCTGCTCAAACGGCTCCATAAGATTGATCCATCTTTCAACGCCGAAACCATTGGTCATGATTTGAATAATGGTGATATGTATTTAGTAGAAGTCACCAAAGAGGGAGAGGCGTTCCAGCCGAAGCATAAAATGCTATTAAATGACATCCTTGATGTCTATGCCTCACAACTCAACCGCCCAGTCTATAGTGCACTGATTATCGAGGAACCCGAGCAAAACCTTTTCCCACTCACGCAGTATGAATCGGTCAAGCACATCGCCTCGGCCTACAACTCTCATCCCGACAATGTGTTTGTCGTCACCACCCATAGCCCCTATGTGATGTCCTCTTTTAACAATCTGATTGAGGCGCATCATGTGATTGCCCGCTTGAACATCAGTGTTCCAGACGATGGCATTGACCACACCACGGCGATTGACCACAATCAACTTGCTGCCTATTCGCTGCATGACGGCCAGGCGACGAGCATCTTTGACAACGAAGTCGAGCTCATCTCGGCCGAAGCGCTCGACAGTGCCTCCTATCAAATAGAGGCAGACTTTAACCAAATGCTTTCGCGATGAACATCCCCGACAAGTGTGTGACACCGACAACCGACCCATTAATCAGGTTTGAGGAGCGCAAGCGTGTCATCATTTTTTCCAATGCCAATCGTCAACTGTGCCATCGCATCTGTGTTGACGGGTGCGCCATCACAGATGGTCCTCGATGCGACCACCTACTCATCGACTGGGAAAGACGCGAATATTACGTCGAGCTCAAGGGGAGCGACGTGGGGCATGCAATCAGTCAGCTAGAGAACAGCATCCCACAGCTGCATGTTGCTAATGTGCCTGTTCGGGCCTATGTCGTCAGCCGCAACTGCAACACCCATTTTAACACCACTGTCCAAAAAGCTCTGAAAAAGCTCCAAAAGCAATTTGGCCCATCAACAACTCTTCGGGTCATCAAAGACCGTCAGGTCATCAATCTCGTATAGACGCGGCAGCAGACAGAGAACAGCAGACAGCGGGTAGCAAAATAACACCGACAGAGCAATGAAGCGCGTCATGTTTGTCATCGAGTCGCTGGCCGGCGGCGGCGCCGAGAAGGTGCTGTCCACCCTGGTGCGCCACCTCGACTATTCTTTTAGATGAATCCTCCACTTGTATCAGTCATTATCCCGGTCTACAACACCGAACAATATTTGTGTCGCTGCCTAGACTCTGTGTTATCTCAAAGTTACAAAAAACTCGAGGTGATACTGGTTGACGATGGCTCGACTGATTGCAGTTGTAACATTTGCGATGAATATGCAGCAAATCATGACAATGTTTATGTAGTTCACATCACTAATGGAGGGGCGTCAATGGCACGCCGACTTGGGTTGCAGATGAGCCACGGGGATTATGTAACTTTCGTAGACAGTGATGACTATGTATCACCGAACTATGTCTCGACACTACTTTCATTGATTCATCAGTATCAGGTATCAATCACTGCATGTGGTGTCATTCGCACCAATCCTAACGAACAAGCACAGTGGTCTACAGACGGCAAATCTCAGCTACTTGATTTTGACCAGCTAATGTCAAGATTTTTCAAATATGAGTTTTGGGGATTCCCCGGGAAACTATACAAACATGAAATATTTGGCTCTATAGAATTCCCCAAAGCGACTTTGAGCGAGGATTATAAGGTGATGGCTCAGATATTTCATCACTCTCGATGCATGGCTGAGAGTAAAAACGTTCTCTATGCCTACGAATACCATCCATCTTCGTTGTCCCATACCGTTCTCTCGGCCCGTGCCTTCGAAGAGTTTGACAATGTCAAGTGGGTTTTTGATTATACCAGCAAAAACTTTCCTCATTATGCTTCAAATGCTCTGAGTAATGCCGTTGAGACATGTGTCAAATTGTATCTTTGCAAGCCACTTGACAAAGAGCGCAGATTCAGTAACAATTTTGACAAGTTATTGGCATTCTTGCGCCAGCATCGGGGTGACATTAAAAACAACAAGCACTTACCGGCAAATGTTCGCCGATTAGCTATCATGCTGATCTGCAGCCCATTTTTTGCTTTGGTTGCACACCGATTTTTCACCATTTTCAAATGAGACTTCTTTTTGTGAACGGGCACATGCGGATTGGTGGTGGTGAGAAGTCGCTACTCGACCTGCTTACTCACCTTGACTACAACAAACATCAAGTTGACCTTCTTCTTACCGAAGGGCGAGGCGAATACTTCGACATGCTGCCACCACAGGTTAATGTCCGTGTGATTGAAACAGGTCGTGCATACGGCTCATTTGGCAAGACTGTATTAACCAATCTGCGCAGCGGACAACTATGGGCTGTTTACTACCGTTTGATTCTGCTCCTTTGTCATTGTTTCGGCAAAAGTGCACTTTGCCTCTTAAGGCCAGTTTTTGGACTGAAGAAGCGTTACGATTGCGCCATCGCCTACCGCCCTGGCCCATGCGCCGACATTGTGGCTCACACGATTTGTGCCCGTCACCGCATCTGCTGGTGGCATAACGGTAAAGTAGACTACAGCCCTGAAGGCATCCGTCAGGTTGATGAAACTTGGCGACACTTTGACCATGTAGTAGCTGTGAGTCATGGCTGCAGACAAATGCTTGCAGAACATTTCAATTATCCCACTGAAAAGATAGTTGTCATACCCAACATGATTGACGCCGAGCGCATCAAGCAGCTTGCTGGCGACAGGTCACCGTATCCTAATGATGGACGTCTAAACTTGGTCACTGTCGGACGACTGTGTGCAGAGAAACGCGTGGACATTGCCTTGCGAGCAGCTCGCCTGCTCATTGATGACGGATTTGTCAATTTCTGTTGGCACATCGTTGGTGACGGTGAGCAGATGGGCAAATTGGTGGAACTGGCTTCAACCCTTAACCTTGACGACCATGTTGAATTTATGGGCAATCTGTCCAATCCTTATGCCTACGTTAAATATGCCGACGCACTTATCCACACCTCGCAGGTCGAGTCTCAGTGCATAGCCGTCCTTGAGGCTATGGCACTGGGCACGGTGTGCATCGTATCGCGCACGATGGGACCAGCAGAATTTATGATTGACGGAGTGAACGGATTTCTTGCTGATCAGCAATTCGAGTCGACTGCCGATTGTGTCATCAAATATTCAACCATGCCGACCAAAGAAAAAGAAAGTGTGAAGAATCATGCTCTAGCCACAGTTCTTGACTTCTCGCCAAAGCATATAGTATCCTCGTTTTCCGATATACTCAAGATGTAGCACGTAATGAGCAAAAGAATCAGATACCTCGATTACGCAAAGGGCCTGACTATTCTAGTTCTGCTGTTCAGTCACAGCCGTGGCGCAGAAGACCAGCTCCAAACTTGGATATCATCATGGCACATGCCCATATTCTTTGTGATTTGCGGGATGCTGGCATTCCTTAAGATTGAGCGAAAAGGTGAGTTTAACATCCGTCAGCACATTTGGCAACGAATATTTAACCTTTTTGTTCCTTATTTCCTGTTCGGTTTCATTCTGATTGTTTTTTTCACTGGACTGCAATACGCTTCAGGTCACTCAATCAATGCCGGCCCAATGCTTTTCAAATTGTTCACGCTGCAGGGCATTGAGTCAATGTGGTTTCTGCCAACCTATTTTGCGGCCGAACTATTATTTATTGTTCTATTCCGCATCGCCAAAACATGGCCACAAGTCATATTGGCACTCTGTTTAGTTGTATTCTTCTCAACAACAGACTTTGTGGACAGCCACTGGGCTATACGCCTTTTATGCCGCATATTGCGGGGATATATATTCGTTGTGGCAGGATTTGTGTTGGCACAGTCGAGTCTTGTGACCAAAATTCATCCGGCATTGAGTGCTTGTTTCCTACTGCTTTCATCCACTCTTGCACTGCACAATGGTTACTGCTCCATGTTTAACCTTGATAGCCAGCACACACCACTGTATTTTGTGGATGCGATTCTGACTAGCATTGCAATCCTCTCGCTGCTAGCCAGTCTTGACCGGCATTTATCGCACAATATGCGTCTTCTGAATTATTTCGGTCAAAACACCATCATCATCGTCTGCACCAACAATCTTGTCATTGAGACACTTCGCCTTGCTGATTTCAAACTGAGCGGCAACACATTGTTGCACAGTGGTCTTGCCGGCAGTTTTGTTCTTTTTGTGCTTGCCGCCATCATCGAGTTGGCATTCATCGAAATATTCAAAGGGCGTTTCACCGCTCCGAAACTAAGACAATGAATATCACCGCATCGCTGTTGTCACGTTACCGACACTTCAAAGCTTCGCATTTCAGATGGTTTCCTGAGGGAATTGCCTTGAGTCGCCTCAAGGGCATCTGCACCGGGAAGCGATGCTTCATCATCGGCAACGGGCCTAGTTTGTCGGCCAATGACCTCACCACACTCCACGAACACGGTGAGATAACATTTGCCTTTAACCGAATTTATCACATCTTCGACCAGACTTCTTGGCGTCCGACTTACTATATATCACAAGACCAAAAGATGCTAAAAGGGTGTGTAAGAGAGGTGAACCAGATCAAAGCCAGCATCAAATTCTTTCCCATCGAAGCCAAGTGGTACTATGGCATCATCCCCTGTGACGCGACCTACTTTCACTGCGACAACCGGCATGCAGATGACGGCAAACCGTTGTTCAGCCAAGATGTTGCGTTAAGAATCTATAACTCCAACACTGTAGTATATACAGCCCTCCAGTTGGCTGCACACATGGGATTCAAAGAAATCTATCTCATCGGTGTTGACCATCACTTCCACACAAGCCGCGACCGGGACGGAAATATTGTTGTCGACCCCACAGCCCGTGACTATTTCACCGACAGCTACAATGCGCAGGACAAACAGGATCTCTACATCCCCGAGCTAGACAAGAGCACGCTTACCTACATTGCAGCCCGCGAACACGCCGCCAAACTGGGCATCAAAATCTACAATGCCACTCGTGGCGGAAAACTCGAAGTGTTTGATCGCATTGAATTCGATGAATTGTTTTGACACCCAAAAGTTCGATTTTGTCTCACATTCTTTTTCAGGAATAAAAAATCGGTTTTGAGCAGTTGCGAACAAAATTCCTTTGGCAAGTATCACTAAATCGATGAGTACTCAATTAAAAACAGGAATACTATTAAACTATATAAATATGGGAGTTGGTTCATTGATTCCAATCCTTTACACTCCCATAATGCTAAGAATTCTAGGGCAACAAGAATATGGGCTATACAAATTGTCAGGTTCGGTAACCGGCTATCTGAGTTTATTATCTTTAGGGATTGGTTCTGCTATCGTCCGTTATCTGATCAAAGCCCAAAAACAGGGTGGACATACGAAAGAGGAAAGTGTTTTCAGCTTATTCATTGCCTTGTACCGAATCATTGCAGTCTTAGTTTTTGTCTGTGGGTGTTTCATATCCTCAAACCTTGACATTTGGTACTCTGCATCATTAGATGAAGCCAGTTTATTAAAACTCAAGACTCTAGCTTTCATCATGACATGCAACACATCCATCAGTTTTGTTTTAGGCCCTTTTAGTTCAATAATTACAGCTCATGAGAGATTTATTTTCCTCCAAACAGTAGGAATATTCTTAACGGTTTTCACTCCGGTTGTTAATCTAATCGCTCTTTACTTAAACTTTGGTTCTATTGGCCTTGCCTACACAACATTATTTATTAATATTATCTCAAACCTGATATACCGTTATTACGTTTTAAAAAAACTCAATATTAGAATTAAGTACCGCAATCTACCCTGGCGTTTAGCTAATGATATTGCATCTTTCTCTTTTTGGGTTTTTTTAGCCAACCTAACAAGTTTATTGTACAACTCGACAGATACATTACTAATTGGAGCGAAACCAGAACTGGGTGCGAATGCCGTAGCGGTTTATGCTTTTGGTACCATATTAACGAGCATTGTAGTACACTTTACGGCTGCAATTTCTAATGTGTTGTCACCAAGAGTTAATGACTTATTTTTCAGCGGAGCCACTAAAGAAGAGCTGACAGAATTGGGGATAAGAGTGGGGCGCTTACAACTTTTTATAGTGTCATCCATTTTAGCAAGCTTTATATCGTTCGGACATACTTTCATTCATTTCTATGTTGGTGACGAATACCAAGAGGCATTTTACATATCCCTATTAACAGCGATTCCAATATCAATACCCCTCCTCCAAAATGTCTTTCTAAATGTCGCGATGGCTGAATTTAAACACAAATTCAGATCCTTGGTTTACCTTAGCATTGCAATAATCAATGTCATTGGAACTTTCCTCATACTTCCCTACTGGGGGATAATTGGTGCGGCTTTCGTAACAGGAGCGTCTTCTTTATTAGGGCATGGTTTCATTATGAACTGGTATTACGGCAACAAATTAGGACTGGGTATTATCGTTTTCTGGAAGAGGCTTATGCCAATTCTAATAGTGCCAATTATTCTTTGCATACTAATGCCAATAATTTCTAAATCTATTGATTATACGCTGGCATCATTTATTATTTCTTTAGTTTGCTTTATTTCTATTCTGGTCATACTGCAATATCAAATCTCAATGAATGAATATGAAAAGAACTTATTGTTCAAATCTCTAATAAAAAAAATAATCAAAAAAAATGGAAGCACCCAAAATAATTGCTGAAATTGGCTGCAATCATAAAGGTGATATGGCTATCGCCAGAGAGATGATCATTACTGCAGCAAAATACTGCAAAGTAGATGTGGTTAAATTTCAAAAGAGATGCAATAAAGAATTATTGACACCGGAAGAATATAACTCGCCGCATCCCAACCCCAACAATTCTTATGGGCCGACTTATGGCGCTCACAGAGAATTTCTTGAATTTACCCTAGAGCAGCACAAGCAACTACAAGCATGGTGCGCAGAATATGGGGTTGAGTATTCAACCTCGGTGTGGGACTTAACGTCTGCTAAAGAGATTTGCTCATTAAATCCCAAATTAATTAAAGTTCCCTCTGCCTGCAACCTAAACAAAAATCTTTTGGCTTTCCTATGCGATAATTTTGGTGGTGAGATACACTTGTCTCTCGGCATGACATCTCACGAAGAAGAGGAGAAAATTATCTCATTTTTTGAATCGAAAAAAAGGAACGAGGATTTAGTCATTTATGACTGTACAAGTGGTTACCCTGTGCCATTTGAAGACATCTGTCTTCTTGAAATCACTCGCCTAAACAAAAAGTATTCCCACCGAGTAAAATCAATTGGCTTCTCTGGGCATCATTTAGGCATTGCCGTAGATAGTGCTGCTGTCGCACTGGGTGCAGCTTGGATAGAACGCCATTATACACTAGATAGAACTTGGAAAGGAACTGACCATGCAGCAAGTTTAGAACCAGACGGTGTCAGAAAATTAGCTCGAGATTGTAGAGCTGTTGCTAAAGCCCTCACGTTCAAGAAGTCAGAGATATTAACGATTGAAGAAGCGCAAAGAGCGAAACTCAAAAAAAATCAAATTAGATGGTAATTGCATTTATACCAGTGAGAGGCGGAAGCAAATCTATTCCGCTAAAAAACATCAAACAATTCTGTGGCAAACCATTGGTTCTTTGGAGCATAGAAGCACTTGAAGAATGTGATTTGGTTGACAAGATTGTAGTAGCGACCGATTCTGATAAAATATGGGATGTAGTGGCAAAACAACACCTGAACAAAACATCCCTTTACAGAAGAAAGCCAGAAAACGCCATCGATACCGCAACTACAGAGAGTGTTATGTTAGAATATATAAACTATGCGAGTTTAAATGCAGATGACACTTTCATGCTTGTGCAGGCGACTTCTCCTCTCACACAAACTACGCATTTTTCAGAGGCACTAAGTAAATTTTTTTCAGAAGATTATGACAGTTTACTTAGTTGTGTGAGAGTTTTTCGCTTTTTTTGGAAAGATGACGGCACAAGTCTCAACTATGATTATGAGAACAGACCGCGCCGCCAAGACTTTGACGGAACACTGATGGAAAATGGTGCTTTTTATATCAGTAGCGTAGGAAATATCATTAAGAATAAGAACCGATTAAATGGTAAGATAGGAATCTATGAAATGCCTGGATTCACAGCTTTTGAGATTGACGAGCCAAGTGATTGGCATATTATGGAGAGTTTGATGTCTAATCACGTCTTGAGTCAACAGCACAGAAAAGAGTCACTGGATATCAAACTATTTCTCACTGACATTGATGGCACATTAACTGATGGTGGGATGTATTATAGTGAAAATGGTGATGAATTAAAGAAATTTAACACTAGGGATGGAATGGGAATCTCACTTTTAAAGAAGAAAGGAATAAAAGTAGGGATTATCACCAGCGAAGACAGAGTTCTAAATATCCGCCGAGCCCGAAAGCTGAATGTAGACTACATCGTGCAAGGTAAAAAGGAAAAAGGAAAATTAGAAATAGCAAAAGAAATATCAGAAGAACTTAAAATCTCTCTTAACCAGGTTGCCTATATCGGGGATGACGTGAACTGCTATGATTTATTGTCAAACGTAGGTCTAGCTGCTTGTCCTGCAGATGCCAATATTCAGATTAAATCAATTCCAGGAATTCACATCATGAACAAAAATGGTGGTCAAGGATGTGTACGAGAGTTTATTGATGACTTTTTGTTATAATTTGGCAGTTTAATGAATCAGAAAGAAAAGCCTCGGATTGTCCAGCACAACGAAATATCCGATATCTTGCTGGGCAACAAACACTTAAATTTTTTTGCGACTGCAGTTACCCCATGGAATGCTTTGAGTATCGACGCTTTACTCTTATTTTTAACCTCACAAGGCATTGAAATTAATGCACTTATTGTGATAGCTGAACATTATCAGGCTGGATACATGATTGACGAGACTTTTTTTACAAATAGCTGCTCAAAATTTGTATTTCTTCCCTATGACAAAGAACTTAATCACCAGCGTTTTCCGTTTTCACCACCAAGAATAACCCCCAAAAAGTTTTATTCCTCTGTTTTCAAAAACACTCCACAGCAAGATCAAGACTTATTCTACTATTCAACATTCAACCACACCATACCTGAAGCTCTTATAGCCTACAACCTACGGCCCCTCGAAAGACCCATTTGCATCTGCTATACCGAAGAAGGCGTCGGTGCATACATGGGCACATTCGACAAAACTTATCCAACTTTTAATCACATTCATTCTCTAGGAGAACTAAGGTCATTTATTAGGTATAAAATCTTTGGCAGGTATGTTTTCAGATTTTTTCACAAAACTTTTAACAGTCTGATATTCAAAAGAACATTGTATGGATTAAAAGTTAATAAAGGAATAGTCCCTTATTACCGCAATGTCATTACAAAACAATTCTTGAAATTGCCACTTGACAATGTTTCCACTCTGCAAGAACAGTCCATAATTATCTGCACAACGGCATGGAGGAGAAATGAGATTTTGGATAACGAAGATTTAAGAGTACTTAATGAAGTCTGTACACATCTGGCACAGAATGGTTATCACCTTCTGCTGAAAACTCATCCACGAGATACCTATTTCGCAACCCAAGAGAAGTATTTAAGATGCGAGCTCGTCACCAACACCTCTCTCTCTCTTGAAGTCCTTTGTTCTCAACAAAAGCCTTTAGCCATTGTCAGTTTCTCCAGTACGACTCTAATTACATCACACATATTCTGGGACATTCCTGTTTTCTGTATCACGGATATGCTGAATAGAAGCAAAATTAGCTCTTTCTATCTTGACGAGATAGATAGTTTCAAAAGAACTTTTTATCGGCATGTGATATTTATCTCTTCCCCCAAAGATATCACCGATAACTTAAATAATTATAAGCACTAAATATATTTTCGAATGAAAATCGTTGGCATGATACCCTCACGTGGAGGGTCGACAAGATTTAACAACAAGCCACTCTCAACCATCTGTGGCAAACCCATGGTCTACTGGGTTTGGAAGCACAGCAAGGAGGTGAAGTGCTTTGACGAGGTTTATGTGGCCACCGACAGTGAGGAGATACGCTGTGTGGCCGAAGGGTTCGGCGCAAAGGTGGTGATGACATCGTCCGAATGCGAGACGGCCACCGAGCGACTGCATGAGTTCTCATTGAAGGTCGATGCCGACCTCTATGTTATGGTCAACGGCGATGAACCGCTGGTGATGGCGCAAGACATTGTCAAATGCATCCCGACAGTGCTGCCGCCCGATGGATTCTACGTATCCAACCTGATGACCGACTTTGACAATCCAGTCGAAGTCGTTGACCCGACCAACCTGAAGATAGTCACCAACAAAGATGGCATCTGCCTGTTCATCTCTCGCGCTCCCATCCCCTTTCCAAAAGGCGATATGAACTATGTTTACCACAAGTTTGTAGGTGTCGGCGCATTCACTCGTGCTGCTCTGGAGTATTACCATTCGACCCCTCGTGGTCCGGTCGAGAAAATTGAGGAGAACGACTCATTCCGATTTATCGAAAATCGCAAAGACTGCTACTACATCAACGCGCACTGCAAGACCCTGTCGGTGGACACACCCAAAGACCGTGTGGCTGTCGAACGCTACATGATTGAGCACCATCTGAATGAAGAATAACCTGCAACCCCACCACCGTATACATGACTATGGAAACCAAGTTCAACATTATTGATGCCGGTAGGCATGTGTTTGACATTGAGGTTAAAGCCCTGGAGAAGACCCGTGACACGCTGGACGAGACCTTTGAGCAAATCGTGCAGTGCATCATCGACTGCCGGGGCAAGGTAGTGCTGACTGGAATGGGCAAGCCCGGTCACATCGCCACCAAGATTGCCGCCAGCCTGGCCAGCCTGGGTACACCATCATTCTTTATGCATCCGGCCGAGGCCATGCATGGCGACCTGGGTATGCTAGCTCCTGAGGATGTCGTGATACTGATGAGCTACAGTGGCGAAAGTATCGAGGTGACCTCGCTGCTGCCTGTACTTGCCGAGATCGGTTGTACCACCATAGCGATCACCGGCAACGCTCGGTCAACACTAGCACAAGGTTGCCAAATGCGATATGTATTTCCTCCATTTGAGGAAGCGTGTTTTTTGCATCTGGCTCCCACTTCCAGCACTACAGCTCTGCTAGTGCTGGGCGACGCGTTGGCTGTAGTCGCCTCCAAACTGCGTAACTACACCCGCGAAGATTTCGGTCTCCATCATCCGGCAGGGTCGTTAGGAAAGAAGTTGCTAGTCAGGGTCAGCAACCTGATGCATTCAGACGAAGACAATGCCATTGTGCATGAAGATGCCACCCTTCAGCAAGCCATAGTCGAGATGAGTGCCAAAGGATTGAGTCTGGTCACTATCATTGACCAAGAGAACCACCTGCGCGGCATCATCACTGATGGCGACCTGCGCCGTATGCTACAACGGGGAGTGGATGTTTATCATGAGACCGTCAGTAACGTCATGACCCAATCACCCAAGTGGATTGCATCACGTGAGATGGCCATTGACGCACTGCAGCGAATGAACGACCTTCACATCACCAGCATGCCCGTCCTTGACGATGCAGGAAAGGTCAAAGGCTCGATACTGATGCAAGACATTCTGAAAGCCGGCATCGTGCGATAAACTTAGCCATAAAATTTGCGGTAAATCTAGTGCAACTTAAGAGCAGAAACCCAGCCATCGACGTAGCCAAGTATGTTGCAGCTATCTTGGTGATAGGCATTCATACCCGACCGTTAAATGACCTTTCAGGCGTTGCCGACTTTTGGTTTGTTGAGGTAATTTGCCGCTTGGCAGTACCATTGTTTGCTGTGTGTACAGGGTTCTATCTTTATTGCCCAACCCTGGCCACAACATCCAAGTGTTCGTCATTCAGACATTCATGGTTACGGATTCTGAAGATGTATCTTGGTTGGTCAATGTTCTATCTCTTGATTCATCTCTTTAGCTGGCACCAGACTGGCACATTGTGCTGGACCTATTTCATCGGATGGGTCAAAGGAACGGTTATCAGTGCATCATACTATCATTTGTGGTACTTTGTCGCCCTGCTCTATGCCATGCTATGGCATAGAATTGTATGCGGTTTTGTCAGCTCAAAGTTCTGGCCAGTGCTGATTGTGGCTTTATGGAGCATGGAAGTATTAGCATACGCCTACTGCCCTTTCTTCCCCGAATTACAATCATATTACAGCATATATGATACGCTGAGCACAGTTGCTGTGTCTGCCACACGCTTACTTCCCCTGTTGCTATTAGGATCTTGGACAGCTCATTGGGCACATCGATGGTCATGGTCTCTTACATGGTCAGTGGCTATGGTCTTATTATGCTTCGCGGCATTGTGCTTAGAAGTTGGATGGTTGCGACAATGCGAGGCATCACGATACTCATATATCATCTTCACCCTGCCCACTACTTTCTTCCTGTTCATTGCATTGCTGAAATCGGGCGAGAGATTGCAGTTCGACAGCCGATGGTTCGCCAAGATCAGCATGGTTGTCTACTGCATCCATCCTGCCGTCATATTTGGTATTGAGCTTGTCTCAAAACATGTGACAGCTCATTACTTGTTCATGCTCACAGGCATCATATCGACACTTTTTGGACTTGCTTATGTGAGTGTCAAAGAGAAGCTGTCCGCACTATAATTCTGCAATACATTACAGATTGAAATGAAGCCGCGCATTTTTGTCAATATGCACTATATGGCGCTGGGGGGAGCCGAGAGAGCCCTGCTGGGGTTGCTCAACGCGTTAGACCCACAGCGAGTGGACGTGGACCTGCTGCTGAACCAGCACACGGGCGAGTTCATGCCGCTCATCCCGGAGCATGTGCATCTGCTGCCCGAGCAACGGGGCTACAACGCCATCGAGCGCCCGATGCGTGACATCTCGCGCGAGGGGCAGTGGCGCGTGCTGCTGGCGCGGCTGCACGCCAAGTGGCAGCACCGCTGCTATCTCAAGACGCTCACCCCCGAGCAGCGGGCCTACGACGCAAGCATCTTTCAGTATGTGGCCGACTGTGTGACACCGGTGTTGCCGCCGATAGCGGAATCGAATACCCCCTACGACCTGGCCATCAGCTTCCTGACACCGCACAACATTGTGCTCGACAAGGTCAAGGCACGCAAGAAGATTGCCTGGATTCACACCGACTACTCGACCATACATGTCAATGTCGAGAAGGAGCTGCGCGTGTGGAGCCGATATGACTACATCGCCAGCATCTCGGACGACTGCACACGGTCGTTCATGCAGAAGTTTCCCTCGCTCAAGGAGAAAATCATCCTTATCGAGAACATCCTGTCGCCCTCGCTGGTGCGCCGGCAAGCGATGGACGACGCACATTTTGATGCAGCGCCTATCGGGAGTGCCGACAGCGAGGGGACGCAAACCCCACCCCTCACCCCTCCCCTTTGTGAAAGGGGAGGGGAAGTGGAGACACTTAGTGAGTGCAATGCTGGCGAGCAAACCCCACCCCTCACCCCTCCCCTTTGCGAAAGGGGAGGGGAAGTGGAGACGATAGTTCTGCTGTCGGTGGGGCGGTTCTGCCACCAAAAGAACTTTGACAATGTCCCAGATATTGCCCGACGAGTGATTGAGAAAGGGCTTAATGTAAAGTGGTATCTTATTGGTTTCGGCGACGAGGCTTTGATTCGCCAGAAGATTGCCGAGGCAGGCATGGAAGAGCACGTCATTATTCTGGGCAAACAGAGCAACCCCTACCCCTATATCCGTACTTGTGACATCTATGTGCAGCCCAGCCGATATGAGGGCAAGAGCGTGACAGTGCGTGAGGCGCAGATTCTGTGCAAGCCGGTCATCATCACCGACTACCCCACCGCACGCAGCCAGGTGCAGGACGGTGTGGACGGCATCATCTGCCCGATGGACAACGCCGGCATCGCGCGTGCCATCTGCGACCTGGCGGGCGATGCCTCCCGCCGGCAGGCGCTCGCCGACTATCTGGCGACGCACGACTATGGCAACGAGTGCGAGGTCGACAAAATCTATCAGCTGCTCGATTAAATCCTTGTATCCGTATACGGCCGGATTGCAATTCAGACCGAACGGGACAC
>Ga0256407_10008279_pt1 | contig 15331 bp, 11 predicted proteins | sample RumenRJG_04DNA_FD_193489 | JGI IMG/M metagenome (GOLD analysis project Ga0256407, IMG submission 193489) | Bovine rumen microbial communities from Lethbridge, Alberta, Canada - RJG_04 | ecosystem: Host-associated > Mammals > Digestive system > Stomach > Rumen | place: Canada: Alberta...
TTTGAAAGGTCAACTTTTGTGCCGTTTGAGAGCTTAGTACCGTTCTCCTTGAAGCCGTCAACGCTCTCAGGCTGAACTCCGCTCATAGAGTACCAACCCTCTGCACGTATCATATTGCTGTTCTGAAGAGTTGTATTAAGGAAGAGGACCTGTGCAGTCTGTCCCCACGGTCTGCCGAGGTAGCCGGGAGTTACTGCAAGCTGTGAGTTGCCTGTTACCTTACAGTTATTGAAAAGGTAGCCTGTGTATGGACTGCCCTGACTTCTTGCTGCTGTGATATAGCCGCCTGTAGTTCCTGAGCTGTAGCCTTTCCAGCGGAGTTCACAGCTGTCGAATACAGCATTGCTGCCGCCGAAGATATAGTCGGTCTGACCCTCGATAAGGCAGTTTCTGTAGTACTGAGGCGAGCCGCCTGTGTAGAGTGTGTCCTGACTTGAATAGAATTTGCAGTTGAGGAATTCGCAGTATCCAGCATCAGCCGAGAAAGCTGCGGCACGCTCTGTATATGCCTTTGAATTAACGTCAACGTTTGAATAGCGCTGAACAGTAAGGGTCTCATTTGTACATTCTACGCCGTCTGCGAGTTCTTCCTTTGTTATATAGCGGTTGAAGGAATTCTCAAAGACAATATTCTGAGCCTTGAAATAAGTTGCCTTAGGCCAAAGCTGTACAGTTGCGCCCCAACGGTAGTTTGCGACATTCTTGCCCGACTTTGAATTTGCGAGAGAAGAGTCGTAGTAACCCTTTGAGTTAGCACTGTAGTACTTGTATCCGATACCGTAGTACCATGTAAGCACAACGTCACCCTTTGAGGGTTCATCGTTCACGAATGAGATATATGGTGTCTGAACGATTACCTGCTGACGGTATGTACCGGGAGCGATGTGGATAGTTACACGATTGCTTTCGCTTGAAGGATTGAGGCTTGCTGCTTTGTTGACAGCGTCCTGAACGGTCGAGAAGTTGTTTGACCTGCCATTGTAGCCGACATATAGGTCAGTACCGGCAGCATCAGCAGTAGCTTTCGGGAAATACACAGACTGTCCGAACAGCATACATATCACTGCAAAAACTGATACAACGTTCAGGGAGATTTTTCTTATATTCATAATAATACTCCTTTTCATGTGATATTGTTTTAATATTTATTAAACTTTAACAGTTTCACCTCCCATAAGCACAACTATTTATTGTATTATATCACATTATGAAGTTTTTGTAAATGAACTATTGTGTTCTTAAACTGATATATCATACGCATTATTATACACATCAAAAAAGAGGACACTTCCGTGTCCCCTTTCTGTATTATTCAACTGTAACACTCTTTGCGAGATTTCTCGGCTTGTCAACATCAAGTCCCTTTGCAACAGAAACATAGTATCCCATGAGCTGAAGCGGAACAACTGCAAGACTTGCTGCAAACAGTGGGTCAGTTTTTGGGATATATGCTGTGAAATCGGCATTATCCTCGACACTGTAGTTCCCATAAGTGGTAAGACCCATAATGTACGCACCGCGTGACTTGCATTCAACCATGTTCGACATTGTCTTTTCAAACAGGTCCTGCTGAGTTATAACGCTTATAACGAGAGTACCGTTCTCTATCAGCGAGATAGGACCGTGTTTAAGTTCGCCGGCAGCGTAAGCCTCGGAGTGGATATAGCTTATCTCCTTCATTTTGAGGCTTCCCTCAAGGCTGACAGCATAGTCTATACCGCGTCCGATGAAGAATGCATCACGGATATTGGCGAATTTAGCCGCAAACCACTGAATACGCTCCTTATCCTCAAGTATCTTTGATACCTTATCGGGAATGGTCTGAATTTCAGCAAGGAGCTCCGCGAACCTCTCATCAGTTATCTCACCGCGAACCTTTGAAAGCTGCATAGCAAGAAGATATCCGGCGATAAGCTGAGTGCTGTATGCCTTTGTTGTGGCAACAGAGATCTCAGGACCTGCAAGTGTATAGAAGACATTATCAGCGTCTCTTGCAATATTAGAGCCAATAACGTTAACGATTCCGAGTGTCTTTATACCGCTTTCTTTTGCAAGTGTAAGAGCAGCACGGCTGTCAGCAGTCTCACCTGACTGGCTGATGATAATTGCAAGGCTCTTTTTGTTAAGCGGCATTTTTCTGTATCTGAACTCAGAAGCGAGTTCAACTCTTACCGGTATAGAGGTGAGTTCCTCTATGACATACTGTATAGCCATACCAACGTGATAAGCAGAGCCGCACGCAACAATGTATATCTGCTGTATCTCCCTTACTTCCTCGTCACTCAGACCAAATTCGTCAAGAACGATATTGCCGTCCTTTACAACTGAATTGATAGTATCACGAATAACCTTTGGCTGCTCATGGATCTCCTTGAGCATGAAGTGCTCATATCCGCCCTTTTCAGCAGCTTCAGCGTCCCACTTTATCTCAACGAGTTCCTTTTCGATTTCCTCGCGGTCGATATTATAGAATGTTACTGCGCCCTTTTCGAGCTTGGCGATTTCCATGTTGCCGATATAATAAACGTTTCTTGTATATTTGAGTATTGCCGGAACGTCAGAAGCTACATACGACTCGCCGCCTGTGATTCCGATAATCATAGGACTGTCCTTACGGGCAGTGTATATTTCACCTGCGAAGTCCTTGAACATAACGCAGAGTGCGTATGAACCGCGGATACGTATCATTGCGCGGGCAATAGAGTCAACGGGTCCGAGGTTGTACTTCTTGTAATAATAGTCAATGAGCTTGACCGCTACCTCTGTATCAGTCTGAGACTTGAACTCATAGCCGCTTTTTGTGAGTTTCTCACGGAGTTCCTGATAATTCTCAATGATACCATTGTGTACGGCAACAACATTTGCATCGTCACTTGCATGGGGGTGAGCATTTAAAGTTGAAGGCTCACCGTGGGTTGCCCAACGTGTATGACCTATACCGCAGCAGCCTTTTACAGCGTTGCCGTCATTCGTCATTTCCTTCAGCACATTGAGTTTGCCCTTTGCCTTGATCACTTCAACGTCAGATGAACCGTCGCGTACAGCGATTCCGGCTGAGTCGTATCCTCTGTATTCAAGCTTTGAAAGTCCGTCAAGCAGTATAGGAGCTGCCTGTGAGGTACCTGTAAAGCCAACTATTCCACACATAAAAAGTTTACCTCCAGTTTCTGCGTATTGTTAAAACGCAACTTAAAGTAATTATACTATTTTTTATACTATTTGTCAAGTTTATATTCATAAAAGTGGGAGAAAAAAAACGGGAGAAAACAAAGTTTCTCCCATAATAATCATCTTTTCTGCTGAGTCTGAGTATTTCTCGGAGTTTTTTCGACTTTTTTACTGAGGAATACATCACGGTTTACAGTAAGATGCATACTGTTGTGAACGGTATAAGCTGCTGCACCTTTCTGCATATGCACATTTTTCAGCTTAGATATCATTGAGCCGACTATAATTCCGGCAACAACGAGTCCAATAACAAGGCTAATCAAAAATCCCATTCTTCATTAGCCTCCTAATTTGATAATAAAAGCGATATCACGAAGCACACCGCCGTTACGACAGCAGCTATTATCGCGAACAAACGTACAGCCGCTCCCTTATCTACAGGGAGATTTCCGACAAATTTGCCGGTCTGACCGTTCATAGCAAATGTGTACTTTTCGTTGTTCCATGACGTTGTAAGAATCCACACAGGGTAGAGCGCGTAAATCGACTTTGCATTTCTGAACTTTACACTGCTGCTTTCACAGTGAACCGTATCGTAGCCGGTGACAGTGTCACGGAATGCCGATTCTGCGCCAGTTTTTATACGCTCATTAGCTCTGCCCACACTCTGCTCTCTTGTTACATCGTACTTGTCTGCAAGATATCCTGAAAGGAATGCCGTACTGAAGTCCACAGCCTTTGTAAAGTCGAAAGGCTCAATAGACTCCATGAGGTCATCGGGCATTTTTGATGAACCGTCAACAGGCACCTGTGCAAAGCTGATATTACCTGCACGCACCGCCTGATAGTAGCTCGTCTCAACGTAGTTGAAGTTAGCATCGCTCCAGCGTCTTTTCTTCTCGGCGCGGAAACACATATTTGTATCTACCTCAGCGCTGAACAGCCATACAGGAACATAAAGTCCCTTTATCTCCTCGATATGGTTTTCGTCCTTGAAAACCTTTGGAAGGAGCTTTTTGCCTTCAAGATGCTTTTTGAGTGCCTGCTTGGCAGCCTCTCTGTCAAACTGGAAAGGTATGATTCTGTCAGGACGCAGTGCACCTGAGAAAACTCCTGCCATTACTACAGGATTTCCGCAGTATGGGCATGATGAAGCTCCGGCAGTATCGTCCGCGATTATCGTACCGCCGCACGACTTGCAGCTGTATTCTTTCATATTCGCGGTTTCTGCCGAATCCCACTCCGCACTGCCTGAATTGTCCCACGACATTTCATCTCCGGAAGCATTGTTCAGTTCAATATTGTAGTTCTCAACTGTCTCAACCGGAAACTCCGAGTCGCAGTAAGGACACTTCATGTTCTGAACTGTGCTGTTAAATTCGAGCCGTCCACCGCAGCACGGGCATTTATATTCGTTTACTTCGGTCAAGTCCTCACCTCATTTCAAAGGCAGAGTTATTACTTGACTATATCGTCGTCGTTAAAGGGGTCGCCGCACTCGCCGCAGAATCTCGGAGGATTGAACGGGTCAGCCGGTTCCCAGCCGCACTTGTCGCATCTGTACTTAGGTGCGCCTGACGGCTTAGGTGCGCCGCAGTCAGAGCAGAACTTGCCCTTGTTGAGTGCACCGCATGAGCAGGTCCAGCCATCAGCGTCAGCCGGCTTGGGAGAACCACACTCTGCACAGAATTTGCCTGTATTTGAAGTTCCGCATGAGCACATCCATGAGCCAGCAACAGCTCCTGCAACTGCACCGGCAGGACCTCCTGCTGCACCGCCTGCGATACCGCCGGCGATAGCTCCGAGAGCAGCTCCGCCAAGAGCAGCACCAGCGTCAGCCATAGCGCCTGCTGCCGGAGCAGCAGCTTCCTTGGCAGCCTGATTCTGAGCAGCCATGTTGAAGAGATTGTTTGCGTTTATTCCGCCTACCTGCTGAGCCATGTTCATTCCGTAGAAGCCCATTACGGCTCCGTTCGGGTTAGAAGCAGCAGCTGTGAGAGCCTCTGCCTGAGCGCCGACCATGATACCGGCAGCATTTGCAGGGTCGCGCTGCCATGCGAGGTCCTCATACTTCTTGATATGTTCCTCGTCCTCGGGAGAGATATTAACGCTTTCGATAGCAACTGTACCTATCTGTATACCGCGCTTCATGAGCCATGGTTCACGGAGAACTTCCTCCATTGCCTCTGTTATCGGTACTGTATTTATAGTAAGCTCATCGTATCTAACCTTCTGAGAGAGCTTTCCGAATGCAGGGTGGAGATGGTTGAGGAACTCTGTCTTAAGCTGACCGTCGATCTGTGAACGGTAATATTTATCAGTTACGTTTCCGCATACCTTCTCATAGAATTCAAGAGGGTTGCCTATCTTGTAAGAGTATGTACCGAAGCAGCGAAGACCAACTGTGAAGTTTCTTCCGATGTCCTCATATGATACTCTGAACGGTACCGGACGCGGAGTTCCAAACTTGTTGTCGAGTATCTCCTTGGTATTGATAAAGTAGATACGCTGATCACGGGCAACATCTCCGCCGAATGTGATACGTCTTCCTGTAGCAGCGATGAAGTCCATAACGTTCTTCTTGAAGTCACCGAGGAAGTCACCTGCAAAAAGCGAAGGCTCAAGAGATGTATCGTAAACGTATTCACCGGTCTCTGCGCAGACTTCAACTACCTGTCCCTGATCAACGATGATCATGCACTGACCGTTGTTTACAGCGATAACACTTCCGTTTGTGATTATATTTTCGCTGCCCTTTGTATTCTGTGACTTCTTGCCAATTCTTTTCTGTCCCTTTGCAACAAGGACATCAACAGGCAGAGCATCGCAGTAGAAATATTCTTTCCACTGGTCAGCAAGCATATCTGAACCGGCATTTATAGCTGCCTGTCCAAGACCGGTATCAATACCTGCCTGAATAATTTTTTTAGCAATTTGTCTAAGACCCATGGTAAAAACTCCTTTCGGGCAGAGTGCCCTTTGTTTTATTATGGAAATTCTTTCCTGTTAAATAATGTCAGTCCGCCTGACATATTTTAATTATATCACAGTATATTAAAAATAGCAAGAAAAATTTTTCACATTCACTCCCAATCGCTCCATTCTTCAGGGAAAAAGCCGATTATTGCCTTTTTTCCGCAGCGGACTATCGGTGTTTTTATGAGCTGCTGATTCTCAAAGAGCTTTTCCTCGCGGTCACTGTCAGTCAGATATTTCATCAGTGTGAGAGTCTGCTTGTCCTTAGCCGACTCATTTATCATGGAGTCAACTCCGCCGACTGCCTGTTTTACGCTGTCGAACTCTCCCCTGCTCATTCCTTTTTCCTTCATGTCGATAAGCTGATACTTCTTGCCGCGCTCCTTGAACCAGCGCTCAGCCTTTTTAGTGTCGAAGCATTTTTTTGCTCCGAATATCTGTATACCCAATGTCAGTCCTCCTTTATGCTGATATCGGTAAGTTCTTCAAGTTTTTTGGTCAGGTCAAATCTTATATCGATAAGGTCAAGACCATTCTGTGCAAAATATAGGCGCATAGACGTAAAACGCGAGAACATAGGTATGTTTGCTTTAAGTGATACCGGTTCTCCGCCTGTGCCGTTCCATGTAAGAGTGCCGCTTGCTGTACCCATTGCAAATATCGTCAGCGGAATCTGTGCAAGCTCACTCTGTGTTGATGAAGCCGTTATCGTAACATCGTACCAGCCGGGTTCAAGAACAGTAAGAGCGAAGCTGTGATTCGTTCCCTTGACTGCTTTTACTGCGGAAAGGTCAAGTTCAAGTCCGTCAGTCAGGTCGTAGAATACTACCGGCTCATCAGATGCGTTTTCGTCAGCCGGACGGTTTATTACCTCAACCTCAACAGGTTCACAGCAATGCCGTCTGAACGCATTGGTACCCATTACAAATCGGCAGATATTTGCCGCATTACGCTGCAATTCACTGCGTCTGAGGTCGCCTGATGCAAGTGAAGCAAGTGTATTGTCATCGTTTTCGTCGCCGTCCGCACACACCATGTAAACGTCATTCTGCGCCATTGCCATTGCTGCGAAGTCGGTCTTATCAGGTTTACCGCCGCGGCGGTTGATATTTGCCCACCAGTCGGTCATGGTAAATCCAGTGAATCCCCACTCATTGCGGAGTATCACTGTATTCAGGTCGTAGTTTCCGGCTGTCCATACACCATTGATGCTGCCATATGTCGTCATTATCGAATCAGCTCCGCCTTTTCTTACAGCTATCTCAAAGCTTTTGAGATATATCTCACGGAGTGCACGCTCAGATGCTACAGTGTCAAGGAAGTGACGGTTCGTTTCCTGATTGTTTCCGCAGAAGTGTTTGATAGTACCCGTAACACCCGAATCGTGAAGTCCCACGAGTTCAGCCGCAGCCATTGTTCCGGTAAGGTAGGGGTCTTCGGAGAAGTACTCGAAGTTTCTGCCGTTGAGTGGGTGACGATGTATATTCATTCCGGGTCCGAGCAGGCAGTCTACCTTATTAACTGTCATTTCAAGTCCCATACAGCGGAAAAGGTCCGTAATAAGCTCCTTGTTGAATGTCGAGGCTATCATAGTTCCGTTCGGCAGGCTGAATGCCTTTGTGCCGCAGTCAAGACGCATTCCCGAGGGTCCGTCCGAGCAGCAGCACGCAGGTATACCGAGCTTGTTCAGGCGGTCGGTAACTCCACCAAATGCAGAAGCCGTTCCGGCGGTAACACGCGGACTTCCCATGCCCTCTCCTCGTATAATACACGCAAGTTCCTCATCGCTGAGCTGAGCAATAAAGTCGTCCATAGTACACGTACCGCGTGCAACATCAGGCAGACGGTATCCCATGTCACCGGTGTAGGGAATCTCCTCAGGCAAGCCGAAGAGTCTCCTTGCCTTTTCGTCTGCTCTGTTGAGGGGTACCGGTTCCTTCACAAGTCTGAAGCCGTTCTCCGACTGCTCAGGTCTGAAACGTTCAAACTCCTCTACAGGCGCAAGTGCCTGTTCACACTGGCAGAGTTCGACAGTATCAGAAAGGCTTATAACTGCCGAACCGTCGCTGACATCATCTTCTATAAAGAAGCGGTGCGCACCCTCTTCAAGGACGTAGCAGTTTCTGTGACCGGTAACTCCTGAATCATCATACGATGCAAAGTCTCGGAGGTCGGCAGTAAGAATAAGAGTCTGTTCCTCATTAGGAGCGAGATTGCGGGTCTTTTCAAATGCACAGAGTATCCTTACAGGCTGTCCGAGTTTTCCCTGCGGGTGGCTGAGGTACATTTTTATTACCTCTTTTCCGCAGTAATTGCCGGTATTCTTTACTTTTACATATATGCTCGCAGTCGTGCCGTTTATGTCCGAGGTCTGCGAAGATATTTCAAATGTTGTGTAGGAAAGTCCATATCCGAACGGATAGCGTACCTTCTCAGGTGCAAACGTATCGAAGTATCTGTAGCCGACGTAAATGTCCTCAGCGTAGTAGTTTTTATTGCGGTCACCAAAGTACTCATGCGAGGGGTAGTCTTCCACGCTGTAGGCTATAGTATCGGGCATTTTTCCGCTCGGACTGATTTTTCCAGTCAGAATTTCCGCCACACCAGTGCCGCCTGTCATTCCACCCTGCCACACGTACAAAACAGAATCAGGCTTGCAGTTTTCTATGAATTCAAGGTCGATAAGTCCGCCGACATTCAGCAAAACCACTACCTTTTTGAATGCCACCCTTACCTTAGTAAGCATATCTTTTTCCTTATCGGTAAGAAGAAACGAACCAGCTTCAAGCCGCGCGTCCATTTCCTCTCCGGCAGTTCTTCCTATGATGACTATCGCAGTATCACTGACCTCAGCCGCCTTTGCAACAGTCTCATCATCAAGCGGCATTTCCTCCTGTGACCATGGTTCTCCGCCCCAGCCGTTACCGAGGTCCATAGGGTTCTCATCGTCCCATTTGCGGTATATATCAAGGAGTTCCTCATTCAGCCTGACTCCGGCTTCGATGAGTCCGTCAGTGATGCCGGTAACCTTCGAGACATTGACCATTCCGCCTGAACCGGTACCGCTTTTATAATAATGAAGCTGAATCCGTCCGAAAACTGATACAGTGCTGTCGTTTTTCAGAGGAAGGGCATCGTTGTCGTTGCGCAGCATTACGATTCCCTCAGCCGCTACATCAGCAGCTGTGCGCAGGTATGTATTCCAATCAAGTATTTTACTCATAGTATCGACCTCATTTCGTTGAATGATATCTTATCGTTGCCCTCTAAGCTATTTATATAGTTACAAGGACACATTGATTATAACATTTTTACAGAAAAAGTGCAATAGTCTACAATAAAAATATAAGATTTCTTCACAAATTAAAAAGGCGGAGAAGTGAATCATCCGCCTTCTTTTATTTATGCAATTGCCGTTTTTATCCCGAAATAGATGAGTACTATCGCTCCGAGAACTATTCTATACCAGCCAAATACCTTGAAATCGTGCTTTTTGATGTAGTCCATGAAGAACTTGATAACAAATACTGATACTACAAATGCAACTATCATTCCGACTGCAAGAATGCCCAGCTGTGATGCCGTAAAACCGCCGTCATACTTAACAAGTTTGAGTAAACTTGCTCCGAACATTACCGGTACAGCAAGATAGAATGTGAACTCAGCCGCTACTGTTCGGGATATACCAATGAGAAGTGCACCTACGATAGTAGCGCCGGAACGGGAGGTTCCGGGGAAAAGTGCCGCAAGAAGCTGGAATCCGCCGATTATAAGTGCCGACTGATATGTAAGTTCCCTTATGGAGTTTACTTTGGGTTTGCGTTTTTTGTTCCAGTTTTCAACTACTATGAACGCTATACCAAACGTGATAAGTGCCAGTGCTACTACCCACGGATTGTAGAGATGTTCATCAATCCAGTCGTCAACAAAAAATCCGATAACTGCGGCAGGTACACAAGCGACTGCTACCTTGAACCACATACGTATGATGTTCATTTTCAAATATGCGCCGAAACCTTCTTTACGCCACGGATACTTGTTGTTCTCCTTTCCGAATGGGAAAAGCTTTTTCCAGAAAAGCACAACTACAGCCATTATCGCTCCAAGCTGTATCACGACGTCGAACATCTCAATAAAGCCTTCATTAACTGTTTCGTTGTCACTGACATGAAGATTCAGAAACTGATTGAACAGTATCAGGTGACCGGTACTGCTGACCGGAAGCCACTCGGTTACACCCTCGACAATACCGAGGATAACAGATTTGATAAATTCTAAAACCATTGCTCTATCCTTTCTTTAATGAGTATTTTAAGCCTATTGATTATATCATACTTTACTGTTTATGTCAAATCATCAGTCATTATTACCCGCAAGCCGGAATTTTCTCTTTGAAATTGTCAGAACTCCTGATTTTTTCAGCTTTGCGATTTCTCGCTGAAGTGCACTCCTGTTGACACAGAGGTAGTCCGACAGTGCCGTAGTAGAGAACGGTATCTGCGGTGATTTTCCGTCAGGAGTATTGTCTTTGGTAATCTGAAGGAAGCTGATAAGTTTATCCTCGATAGTCCGCTGACTGAGTACCTCTATCCTCTCGCTGAGGGCAATAGTTTTTTCCGACATAAGCATAAGCAGATTTTCTACTACCATCGAGTGACACTGGCACGCTTTCTCACAGCGTTTCAGTATCTCCTCACGCCTTACAAATAGAATTTCGCAATCTGTCTCTGCAACTATCTCGACCGAGTTCCTGTGAGTACCGGAATACGTAAAAAATTCACCAAATATTCCCTGTTCGCCAAGCTTTTCAACTATAGTACGAACTCCGTTGATATCGTATCTGACCATGTCGGCAGTTCCGCTGAGTACTATGCCTACCTTGTCGATATTGCGTGAAAAATCAACAATACAGCTGCCCGCACGGTATTTTTTAACCTCAATATTGAAGCACGACATCATACGTTTGCAGTCAACAGAATCGACTCCTTTAAATAAAATGTTTTGTTCTGGTAACATAAAATTTTCTCCTTTGTTGCAAATGCAACAGATTTTTTGCTTTTATTATGATACAATATATTCAGACAATTGTCAAGCATAATCATTCTTTAAGCTTCATTTTTATGAATAATACACAGGAGGCGCTTGATATGAAGGTTAATATCATCGGTGAACAGATCTCTCAGCAGGAGATCGACGCTTACATCGATTACGGCAAAAATAAGTACAAGAACAGAGAGATATCTGAAATGACTGTCAAAACTGACGGCGATTTCGTCGACCTCAAGTTTGAATTCGCTGACGTTCCTTTCGACAGGATCAGACGCATTACCGGCTATCTCGTCGGCACTCTCGACCGCTTCAACGATGGTAAACGCGCTGAAGAACACGACAGAGTCAAGCATAGCGTATAATCGCTCCGGAAGTTCTGACGATTTCCGCAGCTTTTTATAACACTAATCTTACTAAAACGGAGGAAAATTTTATGGCAAAGTATGTATGTCCCGTATGCGGATACGTTCACGAAGGAGACGCTCCGCCTGAGAAATGTCCGCAGTGCAACGTTCCCGGTTCAAAGTTCATCGAGAAGAAGGACGAGGGTGAACTCGTTTACGCTGCTGAGCACGTTCTCGGTGTTGCCAAGAACGTTACTGACCCCGAGATTCTCGACGGTCTCCGCTCTAACTTCACCGGCGAATGTACAGAAGTTGGTATGTACCTCGCTATGGCAAGAGTTGCCTACAGAGAAGGTTACCCTGAAATAGGCGCATACTGGGAAAAGGCTGCTTTTGAAGAGGCTGAGCACGCTGCTAAATTCGCAGAGCTCCTCGGTGAAGTTCTTTCCGATTCTACTAAGGAAAACCTTGAGAAGAGAATAGCTGCTGAGCACGGCGCTACAGAAGGCAAGTTCAAGCTCGCTAAGAAGGCTAAGGAACTCAATCTCGACGCTATCCATGACACTGTTCACGAAATGGCAAGAGACGAAGCTCGTCACGGTAAGGCTTTCGAGGGTCTCCTCAAGAGATATTTCGGCTGATATTTTCAGACATCTTCTTTAAAGAATACATAAAAAAGGACTGCTTCATGCAGTCCTTTTACTTTTATTCCCAACGAATTATCATTGATGTATGACCGGCAGATACTTCGGCACCCTTATTGATTTCGGCTCCGTTTATTCCTACCTTTTCACCGTTTACATATGTTCCTGTAAGCGAATTATTATCAGTAATAAAGCATCTTCCTTCTATGTATTCAATGGTGAAATGTACTCGCGACATATTCATATCGTTGAAGAAAATGTCGTTCTCCTGTGAGCGACCAACTACTACCTTGTCACGGATATTTACCCTGAGAGTACGTCCGTCGTTTACTCTGATTATCATCTGATGCGGTACAATATTCTTGTCATCATCCTGTCTGCTTCCTGAGTCATCACCGACAGCATCATTATTCTTCTTGCGGAACGCAAAGCCGAGTATTGCAAGCAGAACAGCAATTACAAGTATAACCGCCGCACAGATAAGATATGTCATGGTCTTATCGTTTTGGTACGGGTCTTCAGTTTCGATGAACTCTTCGGTTTCTTCACCTTTCAGATTAAGCGACATGGTTCCTGTAAGAGGATTGTTCTCGTTCGAGATATCATAAATATCTCTTGTTGACAACATATAGTCGGAAGAGTCGATTTCATTCTTAGTATTTATTATTACACTGAATTTACCGTCTTCCTCGCCGTAAATTACCGACTCGACAGGAAAATCACTATAGTGCCTTTTCAGTGTATAGTTTTCGATATTGTCGGCTCCGCGGACATTCTCACTGAATCCTACTTTGAACTGTGTATCCGATATCTTTTCAAAATAGGTCATCTCCGGAGGCGCAAGGTCAGGTATCCATCTCACCGGAAGCACTGAAAAAGAACTGCTGTAATTCTGTGCAAGACATCTTACAGTTATCGTTCTTTTGTCACCGACAAGGTTATTCTCAGCCTTGCCCTTTATTACCTTACAGCTTGTAAGACGTTCACCGAGTTCGTCAAAAACTGTCTCACACTGGTCAGCCGTGAACGGCGTCATGTCACCGCCTGTTCTCTTGGCTAATTCTCCGAACGAACCGAGGTCAGAACCATAGTTTCCGCTGATTCCCAGTGCATACACCGGAACTCCGGTATTAATCAGTTTTACAGCTACATCTTCAAAAGTCGCTCTTCCGTCAGAGTCGTCAAGTCCGTCTGAAACGGCAATTACTATGTTTCTGACGCCATAGTTTGAATTTTTTGATACTATGTCATCGTTCACGTTTTCAAGCGCTTCATATAAAAATGTATCCTGTTTGTTGTTTACAAACGAATCGACTGCTTCGCTGTATCCCTCGTCAGCGATACTTCCGGTAAAAAGCGTGTCAAGAGTACCGATAGATATAAGGTTTACCATATCAGTTTCACGTATGAAGCCGCAGTTGTTTTTCAGTGCATTCTTCACAGCACTCATCTGCGGTTCTGTAACCGAACCGGAATCATCTATAAGCAGGTAATAACAAGCCTGCATATCCGTTGAGAGGAACGGCTTAGGCTCAGATGTTTCGAGGGGAACATTGTCAAGAAGGAGTTCAACATTTCCCTCGCCTGTATCAGATGTATAGAAAACACTTATGTCGGGCATTTCGGTCTGTATCTGTTCCACGCTGAATGCCGATGCGCACATCGGAAAAGCTGATATCACTGCTGCTGAGAGTATCGCAGATGCAGAAACAGCAAGTTTTTTTATCATAAGAGGACCTCCTCATATAGATATTTTTTTGTCGCCAGCATTATTCCTTGATATTATATCATTTATTGCATATTTTTTCAAGTGTATTTTAATATTTCTTATAAAAATTTTAAAATTTGTACGGTTATTTTTCAATCTTTGAAAACACTTTTCTAACGCCATCAACAAAAATCGTAAGATACCTTAGCATCGGCTCGGCAATTATTGCAAAATTCACACAGAGCAGTACACACTGTACTGACATTCCCCCTACTCCGAAGAAACTGCTGAGGTATATCATGCTTAGCGCGAGAAGAAGTCCGCACATTACCCATATGCCCCATTTGAGTGTATTCATCGGCTTGCTTATACGGAAAAGTATCATCATGCCGACTACACTGAGAAGTATAGTTGAAGCTGTCGAAATATCGTTCTGTTTCGAGTTGAAGATATTCCCGAAGAATATCATCGCCGCTACTATTATCGCGTCAACGATTCCGGCAGGCAGTGCTTTCAGCAGTATGTTGCTCATGAACTTGCCTTTTATGAGTTCGTGATTCGGTATCTGTGACAGACAAAGTCCGGGCAGTCCTATAGTGAAGACGCTTATCAGCGATATCTGCGCAGGCTTTAGCGGATAGCGTATACTCAGGAATATAGCCATTGCAGACATCAGCAGTGAGAATATATTCTTTACAAGGAACAGACTTCCTGAACGTTCAAGGTTGTTGACAACTTTTCGTCCCTCCATTACTACATCAGGCATTTTTGAAAAATCAGATTCAAGCAGTACAAGCTGTGACGACTGCGCCGCCGCTTCACTTCCCGATGCCATTGCTACTGAACAGTCAGCGTCTTTGAGTGCGAGAACGTCGTTTACTCCGTCTCCGGTCATTGCTACCGTCCTGCCGGCTTCTTTGAGTGCACGTACAAACATACGCTTCTGCTCAGGAGTTACTCTGCCGAACACAGTGTAATTTATCACTGCGCTCTTTATTGCTTCCTCAGTTTTAAGAGTTGATGCGTCGATGTAGCGCTCGGCGTTAGCTATTCCTGCCTGTCGTGCTATCTCAGACACTGTTATCGGATTATCGCCAGATATTACCTTTATCTCTACTCCCTGTTCAGCAAAAAACCTGAACGTATCAGGTGCGTTTTTACGTATCGGATTAGCGAGAAGCATGAAGCAGTAAGGCTCAAATTCAGCGGTAAGTTCCTTGCCGTCAACAGTTCCGCTGTATCTGCCGAACACGAGTACACGGTAGCCTTTGCGGCTGTTTTCCTTTATTATTTCAGCGTAATCCGCCGCCGTCTCCTTCATTATGAACTCCGGCGCACCAAGTACATATGTGCCGCTTTCAAGCGATGTACTGCTGTATTTGAACTCGGACGAGAAGCCGGTATAGCTGAGTATACTCTGTCCGGTCGGGGTGCAGAAACGG
>Ga0256407_10008280_pt1 | contig 15330 bp, 7 predicted proteins | sample RumenRJG_04DNA_FD_193489 | JGI IMG/M metagenome (GOLD analysis project Ga0256407, IMG submission 193489) | Bovine rumen microbial communities from Lethbridge, Alberta, Canada - RJG_04 | ecosystem: Host-associated > Mammals > Digestive system > Stomach > Rumen | place: Canada: Alberta | collected...
TGAATTCATTTATATGTAATATTTTTTTAACATAACTTTTTTTTTAATAAATTTCTTTTAAAATTTTGGGCACAATTTGGATAATGTATAAAATGTGATGATTTTTCTTTAAGGTTTAAACAAAATCGATAGCGAATTTTTAAAAGGTGCCTTTAAATTCAATTTTAGGACCAAATAAGAAGTTATATATAATTTTACAATGAAAAATAACTATTGTATTCATATGAATATGTTTTAAATTTAGTTGAGGGAAGTTGGGATAGGTTATGTCTGCCAAAACAGACTTTCAATTGAAAGATTCTGCTTCATGTGACTTATATCCTATCTAAAACAAACCTTAAAACTGATTGGATATGATGGTATTTTCCTTGTTTTAAATACGGGAAAGCAACTGTTCATGTTCAATTTGGAGATTTTAGAGAGGTTAATTATGAAATATAAAAAGATAATGCTAATAGCTTTGCTGCTGTTGGCAGTTTTAACAATAAGTGCTGTCAGCGCGTCCGATGATGTTGCATTGGACAACGTGACAGCCAGCGATGACGTTGAGGTCATTGTAGGTGATGGTAGTGACCCTGATGGTGACCCTAGTGGTGGCCTGGGTAGTAATCCTGGTGGTGACCCTAGTGGTGATACTGGTGATGACACTGAAGAAGTTGAATATGGTGCATGGTATAATGAATCTGAGATTAATCTCGTTCATGGTTATGATGAAAATGTAGTTGTTGCAAGCATGACTGTTCCTAACACAACTACTGCAGGTTCATTTGTAATTTCCAAGGATTATGTCGAGTTATTCTCTGCTCCAATAGTTGGAGGCGATGCTTGGAAAACTGATGAAAAAACAAAAGGCCTCGTATGTGAGGTGCTGTTGGGGAATTTGAGTACTCAATTCGGCAATATCAAAGACGGAGATGTAATTTACTTCGATTTCCTTGATGGAGAGGGAATTCCAATTGAGGAGTATTGTGCTCAGGCATTACTCAAACTAAACCGTTCTTCTTACACAATGAAGTTAGTTGATATTGAAGTTTATGTATATGCAGATGAATTCAATGATTTTAATTTAAGCGATGATGATGATTTAAATGCGCCATTTGCTTTCATATTGGCTCCTTCTGAAATTAAAGGTAATTTCACCATTTATGTTGAGGATGAGGAGAACTATTATTACTTCAATAAAAATATAACTGAGATGGTTGGATCACCTGATGCAGAAACTGGTCTTATGCGCTATTCAGTTTCTTTAAATGATTTAACCGATTTGGATGATTTTATAGGTGAAGAAAGTTTCACAATAGCACTTCTAAGCTTAGATGAATATAATGAATGGGAATGCGCTGAGTATGAAATCACTTATAATGATGAAAAAAATACAGTTTCATTCACCGAAATCGGAGAACCTGAAGGTGAAGAACTTGATGCTTACATTGTAGAAGAAGTTAATGCACTTACCGATGATGTCATCATTGCCATTTCCAAAGATGAGATTCCAGAGGATGTCGTTGATGGGTTTGAGGTCTATATTTATGGAGATGAGTATGATCACTTCAAATTAAAATTAAGCGATTTCCTGGATAATGCTTCAGGACAGTATCTCATATCAGTCGGAGACCTGTTTTATCCTAGTCTCCTTGACAGAGAAACAGAAGTCGGTATCCTTCTTCAATTTTATGATGAGGATGGTGATGGAATCGCATATGTTGAAGCTGAAGATGTCCTAGTATATGTCAATCCTTATATTTCTGATGATGAAAACATGTATGAAGACGGTGATGTCATTCAATTTAGTGAAATTAATGGTGCAGACGATGAATTCACTGTCACAATCTCACAACATGGTCATGAGGACATCGTTAAAAAATTCAAAATAAGCGAACTTGAAAACGTGGCTGAAGATGATGAAGATCCGTTTTATGTATTGAAACTCAGTGATTTAAATCTCACTGAAGCCGGAGAGTATGGAATCACTGTCAACTTCACACAAGGCGGGGAGCCGTTAATTTCCAATGTTGCTCTCGTTTCAATTAATGATGATTTGGAAATTTGGACACCTGACATTGAAGAAGGAACACATTTTGAAAACATTCAGGATGCCGTCTTTGTTATCAGAGTAACTGAAAAATTCGATGGTTATGTGAAACTTTTCGTTAATGAAACCCAGATTCCTGGAAACATATCTCTTTCCGAGTTAGGATGGAGCATAGGTCCTCCAGGTCGTGAAGTCATTTTAAATGATTTCAATATCACTGAAAGTGGAAACTACACTTTAAAAGTAGAAGTTTATGATGCTGAAGGCAAATCCATAAATGAAGCAACCTATGATGCTGAAGTTGTTGTGGGCACAAACACTGCATATTTCAATGATGTATTCTACACTCAAGACGGATTCATTGAATTCAACCTAAACGCTCCTGTTGCTAACGGCACTGTATTCATAATTTCTCTCAACGGCAAAGCGGCAGGTATCTATAATCCTAGAGCTCATGACATTGTATGGACTGATGATCAGTTTGTAGACACCTGGTATGATGGACATGTAAAATTCTTGAAAGCCGGCAGCTATGTGGCTAATATCACATCATTCAATTGGGTAACTGAAATTGAAACACATTTAGCATCAGGTAAATTCTCCGTTTTATCCATAAATTCAACTGCAGATAAGGAATTCTATTTAGAAGGCGATAAGATAATCATCACATTCGATGGAGCCTATTATGCTGATAAGTCTTCAGAATTATCAGTAAGGTTAATTAAAGGATGGGGTGAAATGGGTCCTTATTATGAAGAGATTGGCAATTTTAATACTACAGAGTTGAAAGATTTATATAGCAACGGAACATTTTCATTCACTATTGACAGCTTGCCTGTCGGTGCTAATATGATAATGATTCATTATATGGTTGCCGAAGATGAGTTTGATCTTGAGGATGAGAACTACATATACTTTGCATCTGATGCTATCAATGTCGATGTCTTCAAACCTATAGATCCTAACTTGACAATCTCTGTTGGTAATATATTTGTAGGAGAATCTGCTGTTGTTAAAATAACAACCAATGAAACATTTTCAGGCAATGTCACTGTTACAATCGCAAACAAAAACTACACAGTTTCAGTTGTAAACGGTAAAGGTACCATAAATGTTGCTAACCTGGCAGAAGGCCCATACACAGCCACTGCAATATTCGCTGCTCAAGGCATTTTCCTTGGAAGTGCAAAGAACACTACATTTACAGTAACTAAAAAACCTGTAACTCCGGCTAAAAAGGCTGATAAAATCAAACTGACCCTTAAAAAGGTTAAAGTCAAAAAATCCGCCAAAAAACTGGTTTTAAGAGCTACTTTAAAAATCAACGGTAAAGCTGTCAAAGGCAAAAAAATCACCTTCAAGTTCAAAGGCAAAAAATACAAAGCTAAAACCAACAAGAAAGGTGTCGCTAAAGTTACCATCAAGAAAAAAGTGCTCAAGAAACTTAAAGTCGGCAAAAAGGTTAAATATCAGGCAACCTATGGTAAAGTTACCAAAAAATACACTGTAAAAGTTAAAAAATAAGGATTTGATTCCTTATTTTTATTTTTTCTTTTTTTAAACTAAGCATTTTGGGCGTTGTCCTAAAACTCCAATTTTTTCAATGATTCGGGATTAAATTTTTTGTTTTGCCGATCTTTGTCATTCCATTCCCCTTTTTAAAATGAAGGATAGCTTTGGTTATTGGGTGCTTTTTTGTATATTTTTTTGTTCGCAATCATTAGAATTAATTGTATTTTAATTTTTGGTCCTTGACGGATATCTATAATTTCTCATGAAAATTAAACAGGATGCAAATGAAAACCTATTTTTTTTAAAAAATTAAACAAAATTCATTACATATTTTTGATTAGGATATTTATTCATTTTTTGGGAAAAAATAAGAAGTTATATATAATTTTACAATGAAAAATAATTATTGTATTCATATGAATATGTTGAGTTTAGAGGGAGTTTCGATAGGATATGTTCGCCAAAACAGACTTTCAATTGAAAGCATCTGCTTTATATGATTTATATCCTATCTAAAACAAACCTTAAAAGTGATTGGATATGATTGTGTTTTCCTTGTTTTAAATACAAGTAAACAACTGTTTATATTCAATTTGGAGATTTTAGAGAGGTTAATTATGAAATACAAAAAGATAATGCTAATAGCTTTGCTGCTGTTGGCAGTTTTAACAATAGGTGCTGTCAGTGCGTCCGATGATGTTGCATTGGACAATGTGACAGCCAGTGATGATGTTGATGTCATTGCAGAGGATGGTCCTGGTGATAATCCTGGTGGTGATGAAGATGAATATGGTGCATTTTATACTGATGAAGAGATTATAACTGATGAGGCTAATGACAATTATGACCCTGAGGCATATGTTGCAAGCATGGTCGTTCCGAATACCACTAGCAGCGGTGCATTCGTAATTTCCACTGATGCGGAGGATGATACGGAGGAGGATGTTATCTTGTTCAGCGCTCCAATAATTGTGAATTGCCAAGCAAGTGGACCATTGATGAAGATACACAAAACCTTGTATGTAATGTGTATTTGAAGGATTTGACTAATCTGACTGCTCTTATAGATGGAAATGACATTTACTTTGACTTCATTGATGATGAGGGAGAAACAGTTGACCAATATTGTGACATGGCAACACTCAAAGTCACAGATGAATCCTTCCAATTCATTGATGATGAGGATGAGGATGAAGGAGATGATGTTAACATAACTATTGCTGATTTATATCCGTTTTACCTACCTGCTGATATAGATGAGGCTTTCGCTTCAGTTTCAGTTCCTGATGGACTTAAAGGTTTCATTGCTCTTTATGTTGATGATGAGGAGGGCGAATTTTACTACTTCTACTCATCTATAGAGAATATGGTGGGATTGCCTGGTGATGACGGCACAGTATACGGCATTGCTTTAGAAGATATAGCTCATATTAATGATTTTTTAGATGAAAGCAGCTTTACAATAGCATTCATCGATGAGGATGATGATGAAATAGCATCCGTTGAATGTGGCATCGATTATGATGATGAAAATAATACAGTTCGATTCTCTGAAATAGAGGAACTTGCAGGTGAAGGTGATGATCTCACAGAATCCGCAGATATCTTCATTGCAGATGAAGCAAATGCGGTTATCGATGAGGCTATCATTAGAATTCCGGTATCTGCCGTTTATGAAAAAATTAAGGATAATTTTACTGTCTACATCTTGGGGGATGATGAAAGAAATGTTACATTAAATATTACTAATCTCTTTGATAGTGGTGTATTTATCATATCAGTCAGAGACCTGTTTGATGATAATGACCTTAAGGACATTGAAGTAGAATCAGATTACAGTTTCCTTGTTCAATTTTATGATAATTCGGGTAAAGGAAACTACTATATTGAAACTGAGGATGTCACAATCTATATCAATCCTTATATTTATGATGAAGTAAATGCATATAATGACGATTGGGTCATCAGTTTTACAGAAATTGAAGATGCGGATGATGAATTCAAGGTCACAATCTCACAAGACGGCCATGAGGACATTGTAAAAACATTCAAAATAAGCGAACTTAAAAACATGGCTGAAGACGATGATGAAGATCCATATTATGTATTGAAATGCAGTGATTTAAATCTTACTGTACCTGGTGAGTACGGAATCACAGTCAATTTCACAGAAGACGGTGAAGAACTGATTTATAATATTAGACTCGTTAATGTTAGTAATGAATTGGATATTAGGGCTCCTGAAGATGGTGAATCTTTTTATAACGTTCAAGACCAAGTCTTCATTGTTCAAGTTGATGAGGATTTCGATGGTTATGTAAAAGTTTTCGTTAACGGAACACAGGTTGGTGAAGATATACCTCTTGTTGATTTAGGATGGAGTATGGGTCCTTTAGGCCGTGAAATCGTCTTAAATGATTTCAATATTACCGAAAGTGGAAACTACACTTTAAAAGTAGAAGTTTATGATGAAAATGACACTTTCATAAATAATGCAACCGCTGATGTTGAGGTTACTGTGGGTGAAAACAGTGTGGAGTTCAATGATGCATACTACACTCAAGATACCTACATGATATTCGATTTAAGGACTCCTGTTGACGGTATATTCCTAATTTCCCTTAATGGCATAGAAGCAGGTTATTATGATCCTGCAGGCCATGATATTTACTGGTATGATGATTTTGTAGATGTATGGCTTGATAATGAAAATGCAAGATTCTTGAAAGTTGGCAACTATAAGGTTAATATCACATTATGGGACTACAACCATACTAAAACACCTTTCAAAAACGGTTCATTCTCCATCTTATCCATGAATGCAACTGCTGATAAGGGAATCTGTCTTGAAGGTGATAATGTAACCATCACATTCGATGGAAAATACTATCCTGGTAAGCCTGCAAAATTGGAAGTAACATTAATTAAAAGTTGGAGCCCAATGGGTCCTGAGGATGAGGTCATTGCTGTATTTGACGATGATGACCTAGATGAAATGTATGATGGTAAAGGATCATTTTCATTTACCACCAATAAGATACATGTCGGCGAAAATATGATAATACTTCATTATATGGTTGCTGATAACAAAATTAACCTTCTTAATGGTGAATACATAGTCGATGCGTCTGATGCTGTTGGTGTCGATGTTGTTACAAATCCGGTTGACCCTGCATTGACAATAGCTATTGCAAACATCACTGAAGGAAACCCTGCTGTTGTGACAATCACAACCAACGCAACATTCTCAGGCAATGTCACCGTTACAATCGCAAACAAAAACTACACAGTTTCAGTTGTAAACGGTAAAGGTACCATAAATGTTGCTGGCCTTGCTGCAAACACTTACACCGCTACAGCAATCTTTGCTGCATCCGGAATATTTGCATACAGCGAAAAGACTACTTCATTCACTGTAACTAAAAAACCTGTAACTCCGGCTAAAAAGGCAGATAAAATCAAACTGACCCTTAAAAAGGTTAAAGTCAAAAAATCCGCCAAAAAACTGGTTTTAAGAGCTACTTTAAAAATCAACGGTAAAGCTGCCAAAGGCAAGAAGATTATCTTCAAGTTCAAAGGCAAAAAATACAAAGCTAAAACCAACAAGAAAGGTGTCGCTAAAGTTACCATCAAGAAAAAAGTGCTCAAGAAACTTAAAGTCGGCAAAAAGGTTAAATATCAAGCAACCTACGGCAAAGTTACCAAAAAATACACTGTAAAAGTTAAAAAATAAGGATTTGATTCCTTATTTTTATTTTTTTTTAAACTAAACATTTTTTAGAAATTTTCACAAAATTGAACATAATGACACTTATTTTTGCCATTTAACAAAATTATAAATATCTTTTTTTAAAAACATAATAATTGTATTCATATGAATATATTTTAAGGGCGTTTCACTGGGATATTTGGACAAACCGGATTTGCATTTTGAAAGCCTCTGCTTTATTTGACTTATATCCTATTTAAAACAAACCTTAAAAGTAATTGGATATGGGCATTGTTTAACACAAGAAAGCAACCGTTTATATTCAATTTGCATATTAAAGAGATGTTAATTATGAAATATAAAAAGATAATGCTAATAGCTTTACTGCTGTTGGCGGTTTTGACAATAGGAGCTGTCAGCGCGTCCGATGATGTTGCATCGGATGACAGCATGGCGGCTGGTGAGGAAGGAGTTGACGAATCTCCTGTATCTGAGGCAACATCTGATGGGGAGGTTTTAGCTGATTCTCCTTATGAGGAGAATGGTTTTGACCCTATAGTTGCCAAGACGATTGAACTTGATAATGATGAAGATGCAGTTGTTGACATCAATACGCCTGATGAGGGCAACTTTACAATATACGTCACTGACAGTGATGATAAAACTTCCGAATTCAATCATGAAATCGATGAGGATGATGTGAAGGAAGGCTATATTACCTGGGACTTGGATGACTTGGACATTACTGAAGAGGGCATTTATATATTGTCCGCTAAATATGTCAATGACACCGGGTCCATTTGGGTATTTGAAAATCATAAGCTGATCGTTACAGAAGACCCTATGGTGACATTTGCTGATGAATTCTTTGATGTGAATGATGCTGAAGAGCCTATAGTCAGCATATATTGTCCTGAAGGCATCACAGGCATCTTTTTGGTTAAACTTTTTGAAGAGGATGATGAGGACTGGATGGATTGCGGTTGTGAAGCAAACCACACAATTGTTGAAAGTGACTATGATAATCATGTTAATTTCACGGTATCCTCTTTTAATAAAGAAATAAACGCAGGATATTATAAATTCAGGGTTTATTTGCTGGATGATGAGAGTGACGAACCTGATGATAATATTAACAAGATTGCCAGTGAGGAATTGTCTGCAGTGGATTCCACTCAGTTTTGGTCTAAAGTTAATGATGAGCTTTCCTTGACCAGCATTGATCCGGTAGTTTCTGTTTTCTGTCCTGATGGAAGTACCGGCACAGTTGTTGTGACTGTAAGAAAAGGTGAAGAAGAAAATTCCTATCAAAAAGATGCTTCAGATAGTCAGGAAAATTGGCTTGAATGGACTCTCAGGGATTTGGAAATTGATTCAGAAGGGGAATACTTCATCACCGTTGAAGCCAACAATACCATATTGAAAAACGGAGTTGAGGTAAATGTCGAAAGTCCGATCAGGTTTAACGATGAGGTTTCATATCTAAAATCTGATAATCCTGACCGTGCATTCATGGTGGAAGTTGAAATTCCTTCAGAGATTACCGGAGGAAGAATTATTATAACTTCCAATGGTGCTGAAATATTCAACATGGCTTTAAGTGATTTTAGTGATGATGAAAGCGTGGATGCCCCATACTGGTTTAATCCACGCCATGGTCCGGGACCTGGTGACGAAAGCATTAAGGTATATACAATATCCAGCAATAACGTCAATCCCGAATTTAACGAAGGCACTTATGAGTTAACTGTTATCGCTAATGTTGACGGTTTAGGCAAATTCAACAATACCGGTGAAGTCCGCTTTGCCAAAGCCAATACTAAAAAGGATGATGATAACGGTGTGGAAATTACAATCTATGATGCTATTGCATATGGTATAGATGATGACTGGTATGAGTTTATTGAAATAACTGCTTCAGATTCAGCTGAAGGTGAAATCAGAGTAACCGTTGAAGGCACAGACTTTATTGAAGTTATTTCATTGGATGATTTTGATGACGGTTATTATTCATTAGTTCCAAACGACTTTGAAGATTTGGGAGCCGGAACCTATAATATTGCCGTGGCATACTGGAAAGAAGGGGAAGAGATATTCAATAATACTGCAGCCATTACTTTTGTTTATGGTGAAGGGCCTTCAATCTGGATTCCTGACTGGGGAGTCTCTGTCCATGACAACGACGATGTTGTCTATGTATATCCTAATGGCGATGAGTCCGATTACATCAGAATAGCACTGACAATAGACGGCGAGGTCTGTCTGAACGGCACCGTTGACGAACTCGGCCTTGAACTTAAGGAAGATGATGAGGGTTATGAATATTATGGAATTCCTGCAGACATGATCAGCAAAAAGCTTTCAATAGGCCAAAAATACGAAAACGTAATCGCCTATTACTACAGCGACAACTTCAATGTCACAAGCGATGAGGGAGATGACCCTAACACTTCCCTGATTTGTGTGGGAATGATTAACGAAGTCGAATGGAACTACACAGGCACCGTAATTTCCGTTTACTGCAGTGATTATGATTATGAGCACTATAGGATAATCACCGTTGACATTGGAGGTGGATATGGAGTAGGTTATATAATCAAAGAAGGTGACCGGAATAATTTCATCAATTTCACTTTGGAAAAGTTGGGCATTGGAATTGGTTATAATGATTTTGTTGAAGTCGGATTTATGAATGGAGGCGGCATTTTCGGAGGAAACATCTGGGTAGTGAACAGCTCTGAGTTCAGGGCAAAAACACACTGGAACGTTGTTCTATATAATGACCCTACAGCAATTTCAGTCTGGTGTCCTCAGTCAAGCGAAGGAAAAACCATCAGGATCTATGATAAGAATGATGATGAAAGGCTTTTCATGGAATACACAGTCAAGGAAAGCGACCAGGGAAGCTATGTCGATTTCACATTGAGCGATTTGGGAATTGACAAATCCGGCTGGTATGACCTCAACTTTACAGTTGACGGAGAGGAAATCGGTGGACAATACGGATGCAATGTCCATGACATCATTGAATTCAACTCAAACGGCTTCGTCACCATGTCCGATGAGGATGTAGTCTTTGAATCAATGATTGTTGCATACCTGAACGTTCCATATGACTTCGACGATGACATAACTGTCACTGCCAATGGACGTGAAATCTTTGACGGCGATCTTGAGGACCTTGACTATGATGAAGATGACGGATTTAGACGCTACACAATCTATTCCTTTGATTTGGACGATATTGATAAGGACAAATATGAAATCGTCATCACTCTTGACAAGGGAATTTCCAAAGCCGCAGAACTGACATTCACCGATTTGAATTTCAATTCATCAGGAGACATAGGCATTGAAATGATTCCTTTAGACATCAACTATTCATCCACTGACTGGGACAGTTACTGGAACACCTACTTTGCCGTCGTATACACTCCTCGTGATGGATATGGCTGGGGTGAAGTGCAGGTTAAAGTCATGCTCAACAATGAAAACTATACTGTAATATTTAAAGATGGCGATGCCTGGAGAAGTGAGATTTGGGATACCGGTGAACTTGTAGGATACATGTATTACATCCGCCCTGGAGACCTCAGGGACTCAGAAGAAAACAGCAACATATGGGGCAACTTCAATGTCACCGTAATATATGATGAAGGCGGTGAAAACGAGGTCAGAAACAACGCCACTTTGAAAGTGAACAGAATGCCTGACATCCAAGTCTGCTACACCGGCGATTGGGCGGATAAGAAAGCCGAATATTTCCTCAATCAAGACATTGATGTAATCCATATCAACTATTATGGTGAAAACCCTGATTTAAGTGGCATCAGAGTTGTTCTTACAAGCGGAGATGCTATTCTAATCGATGACATGGTGGCTAATCTGGTTTATAAGGTTCAAAAAGAATATGACGGAGGATATCTGATTGCATTAAATGTAACCAACCTCAAGAATTTAGGACACTTCAGTGATGTGCTTGCAGTACTTTACATGGGAGATTATCAGGCCAGAAGCGATGTATACGATGACGCATGCACCTCATTTGACGTTTACTGGGGTCATTTGAATATCTATGTCAGTGATGAAGGTAAGATTCTGCCTGACGGACAGCTGGTTGACATCTATGCGCCGGTGGATGCTGACGGTAATATTACCGTCATGATCGGTGAGGAAGTCTTCTTTGAAGGCACATTGAAATCACTGGGCGAAATACAGCAATTCCCAGATGATATTGAAAATAAGGCAGGCCATTATTACCTGTACCTGTCTAACATGTCAATGCATATTCTTCCGGGCCACTATGACAACTTCATAGTCGGCTATGTTGGAAATGACGGATATGTGACAGCCAATATAAAATCTATGGATTCAAAAGATTACATAAACGTTTACGGAAATTCTTCTATTGAGTTCTCCCACAACATTGCATTCCTTACCGGAGGCAACGGCTCTGCATCAATCACTCTTGTCGGAGCTACAGTGTCTCAGGACAACATTAGTGTAGAGGGACATCCGGAAGCTGTAATTCACTTTGAAAATAATGTGATCACCGTTTCCAATTTGACCAGCGGTTCATACGATTTAAAAGTCACAACAACTCCGGTAAGTGAGTATTTCTACTCAGTTGACGGATTTGCAAAAATCTTTGTAAAAGACACTAAATTCGATCCTAACTTCAGCATTTCCATTGACAATGTTGTTGCGGGAAATCCTGTTTCCGTTGCTGTCAGTGCAAATGAGGCTTTCAGCGGTGTTGTTACCGTTAAGGTGGACGGCAGGGATGTCTTGGTTCATGTTAAAAACGGTAATGGTAAAAACGAAACTACAGGCGTTGTTCTGCCGTTTAAAGACAATTATGTTGCAAACCTGACCTTTGAAGCTACTGATGTCTTTAATGCAGGCACTGCCGAGACCACTTTCAACGTGACTGCAGTTGATCCTGACTTCAGCATTTCCATTGACAATGTTGTTGCAGGCAATCCTGTTGTTGTTGCTGTGAGTGCAAATGAGGCTTTCAGTGGTGTTGTCACCGTTAAGGTTAATGGCATTGACGTTCTGGTTTCAGTCAAAAACGGTAATGGTAAAAACGAAACTACAGGTGTTGTTCTGCCGTTTAAGGATAATTATGTTGCAAGCCTGACCTTTGAAGCTACTGACGTGTTCAAGGCAGATACTGCCGAGACCACATTCAACGTGACTGCAATTGACCCTGACCTTTCAATCGGCCAGATTGCAGACATTGAAAAGGGCAATCCTGTAGTTGTTGTCGTTACAGCAAACGAAAACTTCACAGGCAATTTCAAAGTGCTCATTGGGGACAATGTTGTTGCCAACGGAACCATTACAGCAGGTAAGGGTAACGCAACAATTTCCGCTGACAAACTGGCTGTAGGAACAGTCACCGTCAAGGTAACCACTGATGCCACCGACATATTCTCTGCCGGCATGAAGACAACATCCTTCAATGTAACCTCCAAGGTTGTGCCTGCCAGAATCATTGCAAATGACGCAACCGCAATGTATACCAGCGGATACATATATTCCGTAACAGTTTACGGCACAGACGGGGCATTGGCCAAAAATACTGCAGTCGTCATTAAAATCAACGGCAAGGCAGTTGCTAATGTGAAAACCAATGACAAAGGTGTTGCAACCTATAAAATCGTACAGGCTCCTGGATCTTACAAGATAACCGCTGAAGCTTTAGGAATTTCAGTCACTAAAAAACTGACAGTAAAACACCTCCTGAAGCTTAAGAAGGTTAAAGTGAAAAAATCCGCCAAAAAGCTTGTAATCAAGGTTACCTTAAACAAGGTCAACGGCAAATATCTTAAAGGTAAAAAAATCACCCTCAAGTTCAAAGGCAAAAAATACAAAGCTAAAACCAACAAGAAGGGTGTGGCCAAATTCACCATCAAGAAAAAAGTCCTGAAGAAACTTAAAGTCGGCAAAAAGGTAAAGTATCAGGCAACCTACCTTAAAGATACCGTAAAATACACTGTAAAAGTTAAGAAATAAGGATTAAATTCCTTATTTTTATTTTTTCTTTTTTAAATCAAATATTTTTTAATTTTGAGATGCAAGCAAGCACTTGCAGTCGAAAAACTTTAAATACTCCTTTTTTCAATACTACTAACCATGAAAAAAATTACTTTAGCTATTATCGTAGTGTCAGTGATATTGGTGGGGGCATGCCTTGTTTCTGCCCATTCACCGGAAAGACCGTTGCCGGGTCCACATGATGCAGCTATTGACAGCATTTATGCATCAGGCGCTGCACATCCTCAGGCCAGTGACCTCAGATTGGATTTGGTGCTGTCATCAATTCAGCACAATTTTCAGGATACGGTGCCCGACATTTATGATTAATTTACTTTAATCCTCACCTAATTTAAATTAATCATCTAGCCTAAACCTTATTTTTAATTAACTGTTTTTTTAATTTATGCAAAGCTTTTTCATTTTTAAAGTAAAATTTAAAATCGAATGTATATGCTCCATCATTTTTTTCATTTTGTTTGATTGGAAATTCATTGAAAAATTCCAATGTCTTGTCAGTATTGATTTAAACTCATTATATTTACTTCAATTTATAAAATTGACTTTATATTGTTTTTATTTTAGAAAAGAAAACTTTATATGTGGTTTTAACCAATATTAACATGTTTGAATTAAATCATAAGGGTGTGGTAATCATGACTAAAAATATTGTGGATACGTCACTTCCGAAAAAACATGACACTGAAGACAAGATTTTCAACCACTGCTGTGTGGAAATTGAGGAATTTGCAGAATTCTTGACAAAATTCAAGGATATTGGAGGGACTTTCCACAAAAGGTTTCTATCTGATGATTACAGGGATTTGGATCTTGATAATGTATTCTTAAGAAAAAATGGGGATTTGGTCCACATAGAACATCATTCTATAATGAGTGGTGAATGGATGAGAAGGGATTTTCAATACCTGACTACTCTTCACAGGGCTTCAGGCAGGTTCATTCACCCGTTCATATTCAATACGGGGGAAATACCCAAATCAACAATCGAATTCGCAAGCCCTAATTCATTCTACAATCCTTCGTTCATCAACACCCAAGAAATCGAAGGTTCGGTAAGGTTAAATAATATCAAGTACAAAATAGATAACAATCAAAAAATCAATGCATTTGACGTTTCTGATTTGATTTGGATGCCTAAATATAGGTGGGACAGGGAAATTGAAAGCGTTGTTGTTGAATTGGTTGATATATACAATAATATCATTGTTGATGAGAATTTGCTTGAAGTCTTGAGGAAATCTTTGGTCTTGTGGGCTGGAAAGTACGTTTCAGAAGAAGGTAATATTGAAAAAGTTATAAGAGGTTTAAAAATGTCTGCTCAGGAAGTAATTGATTTGAAAAAGGATATTGTAAGTGCACGTATTGATGGAATGCTGTGTCGTGCTGAGAAAAGGGGTATGGAAGCTGGTATGGAAGCTGGTATGGAGGCAGGTATGGAAGCTGGTATTGATAAAGGCAAGCTTGAAACTGCCAGGAATATGCTTGAGAGGGGTTTTGCGCTTGAGGATATTTGTGATGTTACTGGTTTGTGTGAAGAGGATATTTTGAATGGCTGATGGTATTTTTTTTTAAAGAGGGGTTGTCGTTTAGTATATTGGAAGGTTATGGAGGTTTTGAATATGTCTTCTCGGGGAGTAATTGATTTGAAAAAGGATATTGTAAGTGCGCGTATTGATGGAATGCTGTGTCGTGCTGAGAAAAAGGGTATTGATAAAGGCAAGCTTGAAACTGCCAGGAATATGCTTGAGAGGGGTTTTGCGCTTGAGGATATTTGTGATGTTACAGGTTTGTGTGAAGAGGATATTTTGAATGGCTGATGGTGTTTTTCTTTTTGTGCTGAAAAATTAAAAAATAGAAGGGGGAATTTGATTTTCCCCTTAGTCCATGTCCTTGAAAGGATCTCCGCCGTTTTTCCTTATGTCGTCGATGGACATTCCGTCACACTGGCCTCCCTGGACGATTCCGTTGGAATCATAATAAAGGCCGCTTTCCTTGTCATAGTTCAAAGTATTGT
>Ga0256407_10008284_pt1 | contig 15325 bp, 9 predicted proteins | sample RumenRJG_04DNA_FD_193489 | JGI IMG/M metagenome (GOLD analysis project Ga0256407, IMG submission 193489) | Bovine rumen microbial communities from Lethbridge, Alberta, Canada - RJG_04 | ecosystem: Host-associated > Mammals > Digestive system > Stomach > Rumen | place: Canada: Alberta | collected...
TGATAAAAATTTATCTTATCTTTCATCAACATTAAGTTTATTAGGAAAAGTACTTAAAAGAGCAATTAAAAAAGATTTAGGAATTTTATCAGTTATTGAATTAATAAATGGAGTTTTTGAAAATATTTTAAATAAACCACAATATCAAGATGTTATTAATTTTTTTGATAATGAAAAAAGTACAAAAGAAATTGAAAGATTTTATGAAAATTACTTTTTTTTTATGAGTGAAATGATAATGAATGATATGTCTTTATTTGATATTATAACAAATGAAATTGTTCCTATTGAAAAATTAGAATTTTTTATTTTGAAAATATTAAATAAAGAAGATTTTCATAAAAATTATTTATTAAATTATCATGCAATGCATTATTATTTACTTAAAAAATTATCTTTAGGAATTAAACAAAGAAATATAAATGATATATTAGGAAATTTAATTAATAAAAATATAAATCCAAATAATGATATTTCATTTATAAAATTAACAACAGAAAGAAATTTAAATGATTCATCTGAAAATTTATCAAATAGAAGATATCTTGAATTAGTAAATACATTAAAAGTAATTAGAACAATTATGAGAGAATATTATCATGAAGAACATCTTTGTGGTTTTAATTTAGATTTTTATGAAAATATTTTATTAAGACCTTTATATAAAATATTACATTTAATTTTACTTTTTAATAAATCACATGATATAGAAATAATTCAAATTTATGAAGAATGTTTAAAAAATTTTTATAAAATATCTCTTAAATTATTTTATAATGAAGAAAATCAAATAAATGATAAATTTAAACAATATACTTCAATAGGAGAAATCACAATAAAATCATCATTAGAAGATAAAGAAACAATACAAAAAATGAATCAATTTATAGAAAATGAAAGTTCTCATCCAGATTTTAAAAAATGTTTCCATTCATTAATATTAGATTTTCTACCATCAATAATACTTCCAATGGAAAAAGAAAGAGATGCTTTTGAAAATGAGAATAAAATTCCAATTTTTAAAATATATACTTCAAAAAAGAAAAAAATAAAAGATGAAGATTTATCATTAATAGAAGGATTTAAAATAATTTTAAGAGAAACTGGAATTGATTTTAGAACTGATATAGTAAATTATTTTATAGAAAAAGTATTTGATCAATTAAATGAAAATTATTTAAAACCTCCATTTATTCTTATTTTAAATCCAGATAATGAAAATGATTTAAAACAAAGTACTATTTTTAATTTTCCAGTTGATGAATATAATAAATCATTATCAATAGAAGATTTAAGTCCTCATTATGAAAATTCATATTGTTTATTAATTTTAAATAAATTATTTTTTAGAGACTCAAGTAATTTTCAAAGTGTTTTAGATAAAATTTTTGGTGATGAAGAAAGTATAAATCAAGAAACAAAAAGAGAAGAATTAAAATCAAAAAAACAAAAACAAAGAGAAAAAAGTCATTTTATATCATATGTAATAAAAAATTTAGTTTTTAGTTCAGTTTTAATAGAAGTTGAAAAATATTATGATATTGATAGATTAGATTCACATGGTATAAGAGCAAGTTATGAAGATCCAATATTTTGTGTTGGAAAATTTTCTTTAAAATTTCTTCAAAATTTATGTGAAGGACACAATCAAAAAGAACAAGATTATTTTTTTAATTCATATTTTATAGATAAAAATTCACCTCTTCATTCTGATATTTTTGATAAATCACCAAATGAATTCAATAATTTACAAAGTCAAATGATAAGAGGAAAAAAAACCTTTAATAGTACTTTAAGTCCTTCTAGAGCTTTACATGCTAAAGCAATTAAATTAACTCATTTTCCTCATTTAAATTATCCTAAACCTAATGTAACTAATAATAAAATTGAATATGTTGTTGATGTTTTTACTATTAGACCTAGTAAATCTTTTCTTGATGAAAGAAAAAATAATATTATTGCTAGATTAAGTAAAGAAAAAATTGAAAAACAACAATATCATGAATTTGAAACTATTTTAGAAACTTCTTTTTTTAATTTTTTATTTTTTAATTTGAGAATTATTATGGATAGTATTTCTCCTTTAGATGATACTAGAAGAACATATATTAATTTATGTAAAAATAAATCAAGTGCTAATTTAAATAAATTATATTCTGGATTTGTTGATTTAATTATTGAAATGTTACAAGGTTGTGATAAAAATAATTTTAAATACTTTTATCAAAATTTTAATTCATATCATTTACATGAAGTTTTCTATTCAATTGTTTCTGCAATTAAAGTAGGAAATATAAAAAAGAAAAAATTAGATTCTCGTCAATTATATCAATCAATGGTAAATGCATATGAAGTAAGTCAATTATTATTTAAAGGAGCCCCTTCTTTAGATAATTTATTTAAAGATCCAATGCAAATTAATTTTGAATTAGAAGAAGATATTGAATATATGTTTTCTGATAGTTCATATCAAATGAAAATTAGTCAATTTAAATTATTAAATAATTTAATTAAACAAGGAGGAATAAGTGAAAATCAACAAAGTTTAATTTCTCTTATTTTCAATTATGAAAAATTAACTAAATTAATAACTCAATATACATGTGCATTATATATAAAACATATAAAAGGAATTGAAATAAATGCAAATGATCCTGAATTTATGAGTGAATTTAAATCAATTAGATTAAATGAAGAATCAATAGAAGAATTAATGGAAAAATTTAAATATGATACTGATTTTTCAGAAAATGAATATTTTCAATTAATATCAGAAATTTATTTATTTATATTTATTATGGCTGAATCTTATAAAGTAAAAGATGCTCAACATATGATAAAACAAGGAAATAAAAAATTATTAAATTCATTACCTTTAACAAGAAGTGAATCAAGAATTACTGGAACACAAGCTAGGAATTTAGAATTATTAAGAAATGTAAATAATAGAACAATGACTTGTAAATTTTTTAATGGAATAATTAAAAAAGTTGAATTTAAAATTGGAACAAATGTAAAAACATTATTTTTTGTTATTGATCCTGCTTATTATAAAATATCAAATAATTCACTTTTTCAATTTTATAATACTGTTGATAGAACAAGTAGTTCTACTAAATTAGGTAATTTAATTGATAATTTAAAAATTTTTATGTATGAAGTTGATTTTGGTGAAGGATCAAATCAAATTGATTTTCAAAAAGCAATTTATTATAATTTCTTTGTTTCATTAGCAATTAATATTATATTATTATTATTCCTTATTGGACAAGGTACAATGGGTATTTTATTAAAAATTATTATTTATCCTTTAACTCTAGGTCAACTTATTGTAAATTCTGGTTTATTACTTTTATTTTTTAAACATAAATATGGTTTTTATATTAAAGTAGCAAAAGATAATTATTCATTAAAAGGAGTTGAAGGATTAGAAAAAATAATAAATATGCTTCATATATATATTTTAGATTCATTTTTATTTAATGATGAAATTTATTTATTAAATTTCATGATACTTTTAAATATATTAGGAATAATCACACATTATAATTTATTTTATTTTGTACTTCAATTATTAATTGTTATTAATTTTGTAGATACAATAAAAGAAATTGTAATAGCATTTCAAATTAGATTTAGTCAATTATTTTGTATGATAGGATTTTTAGCAATTTTAATATTCTTTTTTTCAAATATAGGATTCTTTTTTTATATTGATGAATTTGATGCTCAAATAAATGGAAAAACAGAAAATTATTGTCAAACTCTTTTAGAATGTGCAATAACATATTTTAATCATGGTGTAAGAGCAGGAGGTGGAATAGGTGATATTTTACCAGAAAAAGATTTTGTTGATATGAATAGTTATACTATAAGATGGACTACTGATTTAATTTTTTATATTACTGTAATTTTACTTCTTTTAAATATGATTAATGGTGTTATTGTTTCTACTTTTTCTCAAATTAGAGAAACTTCATCTCAAAAAGAAGAAGATATTGAAGAAAAATGTTTTATTTGTAATAAGGAAAAAAAAGAATTTGAAAAAAGAAAAATTGATTTTAATAATCATTGTGAAACTGAACATAATTTATATAATTATATTATGTTTTTTGTTATGTTAAAAAGAATTGAAGAAAAAGATTTAGATTCTGATCAAACTTATATTAATGAAAAATTAGATGAGAAAGATATTGTATTTTTCCCTGTTGGTTATGCTAAAGGATTTGAAGATGAAGATGAAGAAGAAGAAGGAAATGTTGAAAAGGAAGATGATGAAGATTAGGAAATTATAATTATTTAAATAAAAAAAAATTTTTTGTATTAAATAAAATAAAATTTGTTTTTTATTAAATAACATTATTTTATTTTTAAAAAATATTTTTATTTTAAATTAAAAAAATGGATTTTATGAAAAATTTAAAAAATCAAATGGAAGGAAATATTAATATTGATTTAAATGTTGATGATGATTTAAAAGAATTACAAAATGAATTAGGAATGAATACTGAAAATAATGATAAAGATTATGATTTTGAAGAAGAAATGTCAAGTAAATTAATAAGTAAAAAAATGAAAAATAAAAAAGATGATAATAAGGAAAATAATGAAAATAAAAAAAAAAATGATTTAGATCCTGATTTAGAAGAATTAGAAAAAGAAGGTTTAGATGATGTTGAAATTAGTGATGATGAAAATGATAATAATAAAGATACTAAAATAATGAATAAAGATATTATGACATCTCTTCTTAAATCTTCTACAATTGTTTCTGAAAATTTTAAAAAAAAAGAAAATGAAACTAAAAAAAAAAATGAAAAAGTTAAAGAAGATATTTATTTTGAAAATACAGAAAATAAATATCACAATATTAAAACTATGAAATGTTTAAGTATATTAGATAATGAAATTAAAGTCTGTGATGAGATTATTAAATTTAAAAAAGATAATAAATATGATAATGAAGATATTTGGGAATCAAAAAAATTTTTAGTTGAAACTAATTATAAAAGTATGAATAATTTTATAGAAGAAGGAGCAATTCAAATTGATGAATATAAAAAATTAATAACTAATGAATTAAAATATAATGAAAAATTATTTAATATAATAAATAAAGATAAGAGTTTAAAAGAAATTGAAATTCCAGAATTAAAGAATAGAATAAATAAAAGAATAGAATTAATTAAAAATGAAATACAACAATTAGAAGAAAATCAAAATGAAGAAGAAGAAGAAAATTTAGATGTACCAAAAGATAATAAATTAAATGATAAATTATTAAAAATTGTAAAAGATAAATATAAAGAATATTCAAAAGCAATAGAATATTTTAAAAAAAATAATTTAGAAGAACAATTAAATAATGCAAATAATAAATTAAAACAAATTGAAAAAGCTCAAAAAAATATAGAAGAATTATATTCTCAAAGAGTAAAAATTGATTCATTACCAGAAGAAATTCAACCTAATTTTATTAATGGTTGTTCTACAAATGAAAGAATATCAAAATTTAAAGAATTATTAAAAGAAATGATAATTCAAAAAAATAATATAAATAAAAGAATTAATGAAATAAATATAAAAATTAAAACTTTAAAAGCAAGTGAATTAGAATTAGTTGAATCAAAATTAAAAAATGAGATTAATTCTAAAAAAGAAAAAGTAACTATATATGAAAAATTAATAAATATAATTAAACAATGTTCAAAAGATAAATGGGTTCCTGTACCAATGTATCAAAAAGGAGAAAAAATTGAAAAAATTGAAACTTATAATGAATTAGTAGAAAAAAATATATTAAATATTCATATTGGAAAAATTGAAGATTTAAATGAAACTCGTTTAAATTTAGAAATTAAATTAGATATTGGAAAAGGTTATTCTGATATTGTTAATCAAAAAAAAGATAAGAGTTTTGATTATAATATTGATTGGATTATTGAAAATGAATATAAAGATATTTATAAACATGATTTAGTAATTATAATTAAACAAGGAGAAAAAGTTCCAAAAAATATTGGTTTTTGTACTATTAAATTAAGTAATTTAAAAAGTAAATGTATAATTTATGGGAATTATCCTATTGAATTAAATAAAAAAAATGTTAAGGTTAAACCTAAATTACAAGTTAAAATTTCTATTAGAGTTCCTTGTGTTGATCCTATTTATAAAGAAGTAAAAACCCCTATTTATGTTATTAAAAAAATTTATCCTTCTTTTAAAGGTGAAGAAATTAAAATTGATTTTGATTTAAATTTTGATATTCTTGAAGATAATTTTATTTCTGAAAAGAAATCAATTAAAAATCAAAATGATTCTTCTGAAAAAAAAATAGAGAATAAAAATCAAAATAAAAATCCAAATCAACAAAATAAAAAAATAGAAAATACAGAACAAAATATTTCACAAGATAAAAATGTAAAAATTGATGTAAATCAATTTAAAAAAGAAGAATTAATAGATCCAGATATAATAGATAATTTAAATTCAATGGAAGTTTTAAAAAATAAAAAACAATTTTATGAGGAAAAAGCTAAAAAAATAGAAGGAAGAACTCCAAAGGAATTAAGAGAAAAAATAAATAAAATAATAGTAAAAATGAATTTTTTAGGAAATCAATTAGGAGAACAAATACAACCAAAAGTTTATTTAGATATATTAAAAAAACAATTTATTCATGATAAGAATTTATATCAATATTTCATTCAAATAAAAAAAAATGAAAATGCATCTTTAGTAAAACCAAGAATTGATATTTTAGAAAAAGAAATCAAAGAATTAGAAAAATATATAAATCAAGCATAATAATATAAAAAAAAATAAATAAAAAAAAAATAAATTTAAAAAAAATTTAAATCCAAATTAAAAATTACATTTATTAAATAATTTATAAAGAAAAAATCAAATATAAGAATAATAAAAAATATGGAAAATACAAACACTTCAAAAAAATTTGGTGGATTTGACACAAAAATATTTTTAAATTCAATAAATCCAGATTTCATATGTACAATATGTAATTGTGTAGTTCGTCAACCAAAAGAATGTATAGTTTGTGGAACATTATATTGTGAAAGTTGTTTAAAACAATGGGAAGAAAGAAATAGAAATAATATAAGTGAATGCCCAATGAGATGTAAAAAAAATGATTTAAGAGAAAGTATAATGAGACCTATTGGAAAAGTAATAAAAAATATTTTATATTCTCTACAAGTAAAATGTCCTAATGAAGATTGTAATAAAATAATGTCTTTAGAAGAATATGAAATTCATGAAGAAAAATGTGGTTTACCAAAATGTGAAAATGAAAGATGTAATAAAGGAAGTGAAAAATTAATAATATATAAAGATAATAATGGAAAAGAATATAAATTCTGTAGTGAAATGTGTAAATATTCATTTATTTTTCAACAAATTGCCAAAAATTCAAAACCAGATGAATTAATTGATTGGTTTCATAATTTTGTAACAACAACATTAGAAGAAAATATACATAAAGATTGTATAAAGAGAATAAATAATTTAAAAAATATGATAAAAGCAATAAATGGTAATAATCAAATATCAATAAATGATTTAGACTACGTTCCAGGAATAACAGAATTTAAATGGGATAATGAAAATAAAGGACAAGGTATTCAAATATATAATAATGGAGAAGGATTATTTTTAAATGAATCATGTTATGCATTTCGTTCAATTGTATCTAATAAACCTTTTATGAATGGAGTACATTATTTTGAAATTATTGCAGATAGAAGAACTGAAAATGAATTAAAAATTGGTATTACTAAAAATATTAATTTTAATTATGATACTTCATTCAGTGATTATGATTTTGGTTGGGCTTTTTATGGTATTGGACAATTGAGACATTCTAATAATGCTACTGGACAAAATTATGGAAAGAAATTTAAAAAAAATGGAGTTTTAGGTGTTTTTTTAGATATGAATAAAGGGATTTTAAGTTTTGGTTTAGATGGAGAATATTTTGGAATTGCTTTTCAAAATGATGATTTAAAAACTGGTCCTATTTATGCTGCTATATCACTTTTACATGTTGGAGGATGTACTTTACAAACTAATATTCCTGCTCCTCCTTATTTTTTTAGTGATTATTAAATTTGTATTTTTGGTTTCTATTTTTTTTTTTTTAGTATTTTATTTTCGATTTTATTTTATTAAATTTGTTATATTTATTATAATTTTTTATTTTTCAATTATTTTTCATGTTATATATAAATTTTAATGTCTTTTATTGAAGAGAATAATTTATCTGAAAGTCAAAATAAAGGATATTCTATTTTAGATGATTCAAAATTTTCTTCTAAACAAAAGGAAGCATCAATAGAAAAGAAAAAATATAATTTTAAAGTAATTTTATTAGGTGATTCATCAGTTGGAAAAACATCAATATTAAATAGATATATAAAAAAACAATTTGAAGATAAATCTCAATGTACTATTAGAGCATATTTAGAGAGTAAATCATTTGAATATGATTTATATACAATAATAAATTTAAATATTTGGGATACATGTGGTCAAGAAAGATTTAAAAGTATAACAAAATTATATTTTAGAGACACACATGGTATTGTTTTAAATTATGATGTTAATAATAGAAAAACATTTGAATCATTAAATGAATGGATTAATTTAATTAAGGATAATACAAATAAATATGTTTCTATTATTATTGTTGGAAATAAAAATGATTTAGAAAAAAATGTTTCAAAAGAAGAATTAAATAATTTTTGTGAAAAGAATAATTTTCTTTCTGAGGAGGTTTCTGCTAAAAATGGTAATAATATTGATTTAATTTTTCAAAAATTATCAAAAAGAATGATTGATAATTATGAAGAATTTGAAAAAGAAGAAAATAGAAGATATGATAAGAAAAATGATAATAATGAAAATAGTGAATTTAGTGATATTAAAATTAAATTAAGTAATGATAATAAAATGTTTCAAAAAGATGAAAATATTGAAATAAAAAAAGAAAAAGAAGTTTCATGTTGTTAAATATAAAAATGGGTAATTTAAAAAAAAAAAAATAAAATATAGTTTTATAAATTGAATGACATAATAAAAATATAAATAAAAAAGTTTATAAAAATAATATAATTTTTTTTATATTATTTTATTTTCTCGAACTCATATATTGAGCTTGAGAATAATTTTTATTTAAACTTTTATAATTATCAGTTAAATTAACATCACAATCATTATCTTCATTATCACTTTTTTCTAAACTTTGACTCATACCTCTATTATGATTTTTATTTCTTTTTCTAAGAATAATTTCTCTTTCTTTTACTCTTTTTTCTTTATCAATTAAATATTTATTTTGTTCACTACCAATCATATATTCAGGATAAGAAAAAGAAAAATCATAAAATCCTCCTGATATCATATAAATATTTTCAAATCCTTTTAATATTAATAAATCTGAAACTGAAGCTCCAGTTTTATCATCTTTATGATATACTATAATAATACTATTTGGTTTACTTTTTATTGTATACATTTCTTTTAAAAAATGATCTTGTGATATTAAACTTGATGGATATGAATATGCATTTTTTATATGACATTTGTAATATTCGATTTTTTCTCTTAAATCTACTATAATAAATTGAATTTCTGATAATTCTTCTGATGTTGGTTTTATTTTATTTGATAAAATATTATCTATGTCAATTTCTTTTTTTTTTTTTTTTATTGTTATTTTCATAATCATAATCATATTCATTTTCATTAACTTCTTTAATTTGTTTATTTTGAGAAGCTAAAATTAATTTTACCATCATTGATGGTTTAATTCTTTTAAAAAGTTCACTTCTTTGTTTATAAATCATACTAGAACTTAATTTAAGTGCATTTTTCACTGTTGGTCCTGTATATACTATATTTTTAATATTTTTGTATCTGTCATTTGGTTTATAATGTAATGGTTGTTTCATTCCATATCTTTCTGCTATTGTTCTTTTATCAGTTACAAAATTAAAATTGTTTGATTTTTTATCCATTTATTATTTATATTTATTAACAGCTTTTTATTATATTTTTTATATTTTATTTTTTAAAATATTTTTTTGTTCTTTAATAATTATCATTTTATCTATTTGAAAATGGATAAAGAAAATACTCAAAATAAAAATAAAAAAAATAAAATTGAATTATCAACAATTCTATATATTTACATAGGAACATATGAAGGAAAATTATATGTAATAGCAATACTTCCAAAAGAAAAAGAAAAAATAGAACAATTTTCAATAACATCATCAAAAAATGCAATAAGAACAATATATCATAATGAAGATGATTTATTTGTATCAGGAACAGATGAAATAATTCATATGTATAATATACATAATAAAGAATCAAATGGTGATTTAGTAACTTATTCAGGTTCAATAAATGATATTAAAATAATAAAAAATTGGTTAATTGCAGCAGGTGATGAAAATATTATTGGTTTATGGAGAATGAGTGATTTTTCAAATGTTATTAATTTAAAAGGTCATAAAAGTTGTATTAATAGTTTTGATGTTCATAATAAAGGTGGTTTTTTAGTCTCTTGTGGTAGAGATAAAAAAATTATTTTGTTTAATTTAATGAATGGATTAAAATTAGGAAAATTTGAATTTGATTTTATTTGTAATAAAGTACAATTGTTTCATTTATCTAAATTTGTTTTGGCTGTTTTTGATTTGCATATTTATATTATTGAAATTACTAAAAATACTACAAAAAAAGAAGAATGTTTTATTCAGAAATGTGATTTTAAAAAAAGAATTAATAATGCTTTTGTTATTAAAAATAAGTTAATTATATTTTTTAATGATGGTGAGATTAAAATATATGATATTGAAATTAAAGATAAGAAATATATTCCTTTTAAAGATGATAGTTGTGTTAGTATAAATTTAGAAATTCCTGAAAAAGAAAATGAAAATGATTTAGATATTAAAATTAAATTTGTTTCAATTGCAAGAAGTGAAAAATTAAAAATGTTTACTATTGTTTTTTCAAATGATGATATATATTTATTTGATTTAAATAAATTAATGAGATTAACAAAAAATGAAAATGATAAACTATACAAAAAATATTATCAATTAAAGTTTATAAAACAAGGAAAAATAACAGCTTTAGACACAGAATTTAAAGATGAAGAAATTGAAGAAGAAGTAATAAATATTTAATTTAATAATATATATATTGATAATAATTAAATAAATAATTTTTTATAAATAATGTTTAAATCAGGAAAAACAAAATTATCATTTTCATCAAGACAAGAAAGAAATAATGAAAATAGTAATATTAATATAATTAAAGTAAAAGATAAAGATGATATAAATAATAATACAAATTATTATCCTAAAATTAAGAATGAATTACCAAAAAATACTTCATCACAATTAAAATTATTTAATGAAACAAAAATATATGAATTATTAAATTTAAAAAAAAAAATTTGTAGAATTTGTCTTGAAAAAGGTGATAAAAATGCTCCTTTAATTGCACCTTGTTTATGTGAAGGTTCAATTAAATATGTTCATCAATCTTGTTTAAAAAAATGGTTAATAAAATCTAAAATAAGACCAGAATTATCAAGATGTGAAATATGTAAAGATAAATATTATATTAGATATTATAAAGATAAAAAAATTGATAAAAATGCTTATAAAAGATTTGTTTTATATATTTTTTGTTTAATTATAGGAATGGTTTTTATTTTATGTTTTTTTATTATTTGTCTTTATCATGTTGTTTTTGATGAAAAAAATATTAAAAAGAAAACTAAAATTATTTATTTTATTATTTCAATTTTTATTTCTATAATTGTTTTAAGTACTTCTAGTTTAATAGTTATTTGTTGTTTTAGAAAAAAATGTTCTGAAAAAGTTTTTGAAAATTTTGAAATCATTGATAAAAGTTATTATGACTGTTCTTCTATATCAAAAACAATTTCAAAACATATTGGTTCGATTAAAAATATTCAAATCAATAATTTTGTATTAAAATAATAAAAACATAGATTGATAATAATAAAAATTGTAATTTTTATATTTATTATATATGTATTGAAAAAGATATAAAAAGATTTTAAAAAAGAAATCTGTTTTTAATTTATAATATAAAAAACAGTTTAATTTTTTAAAATATATTTAAATTTTTATAAATTTTATTTATTTATATTATTCATAAAAATATTGTTTTTTGCAATATTATAAGCTGCAAATTCAGTTATTTTTTTATTTTTTTGAATTTGTGTCATATCTAAAGGCTTTCTTATTCTATTATAATATAATCTATTTGTTATTTTTGAAATTGAATATTTTCCTTGTGATTTACTTTTTTGTAACATTATTTTTTGTATTTTTTTTTTCTTAGATGTTAATACTATTTTTAAAGATTCAATAGGATGTGGTTTTTTTAATGAAGTAACAAAATTAAAATTATGGAAATGATTTTCTTTTTTAATATCATTTAAATTCTTTTCATTGTATTGATTAATATCTAATTGAAGATCATTAAGAATATTTTGATAATTTTTAGAATAATTTTTCTCTTCTACATATAATTTATTTTGTTTTATTAAATCCAAATTTTTATAATAATCTATTTTATTTTCTTTATTTTCATCTAATTTTTTTTTCCAATTAACATAATAAGGAGAAATATAAGTTTTTTTTTTATTAAATTTATTAATTTTAATTTTCCCATCTAAAATATCTTTTAATATTGATTTAATATCTTTATTAGGTTCAAGAAAAAAAGAAAATTGTTTGACATAATTTTCAATATTTAAAATTTGCTCTTTTGAATATTGATTTAAATCAGTTATATGATATTTAATTAAAAAATCTTTGATAATTTGTAATTTATTATTTGGATATATTTTTAAGTAATAATCTAATTTACCAAATTCATTTAATAATTTTTCATATCTTTCTTTTTCACTTTTTGATGAATATATATTTAAAGAAGTTGAAACTAAAGGAAAATTTAATGGTAAATTATCTTTATTTTTTCTACCAAAAAAACCTTTTCTTACATAATTAAAATAAAAATTTTTTAATTGATATTCATTTATTATTTCATGTTCATTTTTTGGATTATAATTATTTATAGTATTCTTAAATTCAGAGAATGTTTTATTAATTATTTGATTTAAAGAAAATTTTTTTTGATTTTCATGATGTAAATTAAACAATTCTTCTGGTTCTTTATGAGGAGTTGCTCTATTTTTATAACAATTTTTATTTTCACTAACAATTTCTTTTTCAAATTTATATATTTCATTATTATTATTTTCTTTTGAACTTAAATCAAATGCAGAATAATTCTTTAATAAATTACGAGTGACAATAGAAGATACTATATTTCTATTCTTATTTAAATTATTTGATTTATTTATCTGCATTGTATTATACTTAAAGTTATTAAATAATGTATCATTATTTATATTCCTATCTAAATATAATTCTTTTAATGATTTATTTAATATTAATGACATTAATTACTTTACTTTTAAAATTAAATAATTATTGAATTACAATAATATATTAATTTTAAAATTATTAGTTTAATGTTTTATTTATCAAAAATATAATAATAATATTTACATTTATCATTTTGAATCAGTAGATAATAATAAATTATAATATAAATCTTTTATTTGCTGATATAATTTTTCAATTTGTATTTGTATATCTTTACTCAAATGTTTATCACATTCTTTAAAAAATATAATAAATTTACATATTTCACTATCATAAATAAAATAATGAATATTATCAATTTTTAATTTTGAGAATAAATCTAAAATTTTTTTAAAACTTTTTTCTTCATTTTTGATTTGTTGTATATTATTACTTTCAATTAATTTAGAAATAAAAATAAAATATTTTTTAATTTTTAAAAGAATATCTTTTTCATTTAATTCTCTATCAATTTTTTTCCCTAAAAAATTATTTTCATTTAGATTAATTTCATCATCTTTATAATAATTATTTTCAATATTAATTTCAAATTTACATTGTTTTTTATCTAAATCTTCAATTTCATTTTTTGTAGAATTATTTTCAGTAATATCAGTCAAATTTTCATCATTATTTCCATTAATCATATTTTTAGCTTCACGAATAGATTTTTTTAATTTTTCATTTTTAACATTACTAAACATACTTTCATTACTTGAGAAATCAATAATATTATTTTTAGAGACAGAAGCATGAGAATCATCACCAATAAAATTAACAGTATAAGGCTTTTTTGATTTTTCATTAACATTAATAATCTATTTTTAAAAATTATATCATTTTACCACTCCAGGCCACCATGGATATCCTTGAATTTTACCCAGGATAATATTTCCTATTTTAAATTTCAAGCTCATGATTATAATAATTATAAAAAAAATATAATAATAAAAATATGATTTTAAAATTGTATTTTATATATTTATAATGTTTAATGCTTTTTTAATTTTTTTTATTTTTTTTTTTTATTATTTATTTTTTTTACTCTTATGCTGCCTCAGGAACTTTTCCTAATTGTGTTTTATTTGTTTTATTTAAAGTAGTATTATTTAAAGTTAATGTATTATTATTTGGAGAAGTCATTGAATATTGCATACTTTGTGAAGGATTAATTTGATTTAAAACCATTTCAGAACTTCTTTTAATTATATCATCAAAATCAATTCCATTTTTAAGATCATATTTCATAGAAGCAGTAAGATTTTTATTCAATAATTTAGGTTTATCAAACTTTTCTAATTTTTCCTTCATTTCATTTCTTAATTTATCAAGTTCATCTTGTTCAGGTTCTTTAGCATTAACTGCATTATCAAACATTTGAATTAATTTATAATAATCTTCTACATTAGAAATAAATTTATTAACACTTGTTTCATTATATGGTAAATTAGGATCAATATTACTTTTATTTGGTACATATTCTGATAAATAACTTGAATTTAATTTAGTTAAATATTCATCTGTTGCTGGTTGAATTCTTTTGAAAATTTCCCTTTTATGTGCAATATCTTCTTCCAAAATTTTAATTGCATCTTCTAATTCTTTAATATTAGCTTTTTTCTCTTCTGTAAATTTATCTTTTTCTTCAATATTATCTTTTTTCTTTTCAGCTAAGAAATTAATTTTTTCTTGTACAATTTTTTTCTTATCTTCTAATTCAGTAACATCATTTTCAAGTGAAGTAATATACATTTGAATATTACTCATTTGTTCTTCTGTTTTATGGAAAACAATAGGAAGATCTTCCATACTATCAACACCAG
>Ga0256407_10008285_pt1 | contig 15325 bp, 10 predicted proteins | sample RumenRJG_04DNA_FD_193489 | JGI IMG/M metagenome (GOLD analysis project Ga0256407, IMG submission 193489) | Bovine rumen microbial communities from Lethbridge, Alberta, Canada - RJG_04 | ecosystem: Host-associated > Mammals > Digestive system > Stomach > Rumen | place: Canada: Alberta...
TGCCCTGCTGGGTGCTATCGGGTTCATAGTCGGCGCAGTGGTGGCTCCCCTCATGGGTCTGGGCAATCTGCTCACCAGTGCCGCCATCGTATATGCCACAGCAGCCCTCCTGAACGCCACCTTCACCCATCTGGCCACACGGCAGGCAGCAAGCGATTAAGCGGTGCCGAAATTTGCTACAAAACAGTTACACATTGCCCTGTAAACAATATTTAACTATCACCGATTAAACCTTGCTACACCTTGCCAAACAGTTGATTCCCAACTTCTTATATTGTCATTTTGGGCTAATTTTGCCCGAAAATCGACACAACGAGACAAAAAAAAGGGCAAAAAAAGTTTGCATGTTAAAAATTTGATATAATTTTGCAGCGGATTTCGGACGGAGATATCCGGAGTCCAAAATTTAAGTTGATTATAATTTAATTGTTTTATTTTTAATTTTAAACAAAGAAATGAAAAAGTTAGTTTTATTACTTGCTGTTGTTTTTAGTGTATCTCTCTTCTCTTGCACCGGCACTACCGAGCAGACTGCTGAGGCCGTTGATAGCACTGCAACTGAGGTGGTTGACACCGTAGCTGCTACCGTTGATAGCACTGTGAACGCTGCTGTCGACAGCACTAAGGCTGCCGTTGAGGAGATCGCTGACAGCACTAAGGCTGCTGTTGAGGAGGCCGTTAAGTAATTAGCGCATCCTGACGCGACACTCTGAACACAACAAAAGAGTTTGAAGCTGTTCCCCTCGTTGAGAGTCGAGCAGCTTTTTTTGTGTCCATACGTCAACAAACAAGGATGCACAATGGGCTTCGCCTGATGGCGAAGCCCATTGTGCATCCTTGTTTGTTGTCTCTCGACTACATCAGCGATGCCGGGTCGAGGTTGCAGCGCTCGATGTCCTTGAAGTAGCGATAAGTCGATACCTTCAGCTCCATGCAGGCGTCCTCGTCGGCGATGATGACGGCATGGCGGTGCATCTGCAGTGCGCTGAGCGTGCACATGTGGCTCACTCCACCCTCAACAGCCTGCTGCAAGGCGCGCGCCTTCTTGTAGCCATTGACAATGATCATCACCTCGCGTGCGGCCATCACCGTGCCTACGCCCACAGTCAAGGCAGTCTTGGGCACCTTGTCGATGTCGTTGTCAAAGAATCTGCTATTGGCGATGATGGTGTCTTGGGTCAGGGTCTTCTGCCGCGTGAGCGAAGTCAGCGACGATCCCGGCTCGTTAAACGCGATGTGCCCGTCAGGCCCCACACCGCCCATAAACAGGTCGATGCCTCCGGCAGCCTGGATGCGTGCCTCATAATTGGCACACTCCTGGGCCAGGTCCTCAGCATTGCCGTTGAGAATATTGACATTCTCGGGCTTGATGTCGATGTGGCTAAAGAAGTTGTTCCACATGAACGAATGATAGCTCTCGGGGTGTTCCTCGGGCAGATTGCAGTACTCGTCCATGTTGAACGTGACCACGTTCTGGAAACTGACCTCACCAGCACGGTTGAGTTCAATCAGCTTCTTGTACATGCCCAGCGGTGAGCTGCCAGTAGGGCATCCCAGCACAAAGGGGCGTTCAGGCGTAGGCTTGGCGTCATTGATGCGGCTTGCCACAAAGCGCGCGGCCCACTCCGACACCAGGTCATAATTCGGTTGGATGATTAATCGCATTTTATTATTGAGTTATAAAGTGAAACTTCACACAGATAAAGTCAATGAGCTTTGACATCTGGCGCACAAAATTACAACTTTTTTGGCAAACTGCACGATTATATGCGCAGAAAACATTAACTTTGCCGAAAATAGTACAGATATGATTGACACCAAACGACCGCTGATATTAATCAGCAACGACGATGGATATGACTACGACGGCATCCAGGCCCTGATAGGCATTGCACGCGAGATGGGTGATGTGGTGGTCGTGGCACCACAGCAGCACCAGAGCGGCATGGGCAGCGCCATCACCATATCCCGACCATTGCGTGCCTACAAGACAGTCAACGAGCCAGGCTACCAGGTGTGGCTCGTCGACGGCACGCCCACCGACTGCGTGAAGATGGCCCTGGACCAGCTGATGCCCGACCGTTGGCCCGACCTGCTGCTGTCGGGCATCAACCATGGGCTGAACACCGGTGTGAACACTGTGTACAGCGGCACAATGGGTGCGGTGTTTGAGGGCGCGGCCCACCATGTGACCAGCGTGGCATTCAGCTACGGACGCTATGAGACCCATGTCGACTTCACCCCCACCCTGCCCTGGGTGCGACAAATCATCAAGCGCGTGCTTGAACACGGCCTGCCGTCCGACGTGTGCCTCAACGTGAACATGCCGGCGGGCGAGATTCGTGGCATCAAGGTCACCACAGCCGGCATGGGCTGCTGGCGCGACGAGTATGACCACCGTGTCGACCCCTTCGGCCGCGACTACTACTGGATGACCGGCCGCTATGAGATGGACCACCCCGACGACCCCAGCACCGACCTCCACAACCTGGAGCACGGCTGGATTGCCGTCACCCCGTGCCGCGTCGACCAGACCGCCCACGACCAGCTCTCAGCCATCTCCACCCTCCTGCTCGACTGAGTTTGGCGGATTGGGGACGGTTCTTTTTCGCCAAATGTGAAATTCATTAACATTTGGCGAAAAAGAACCGTCCCCAATCCGCCATTGTGAGTTTTTCGTGGGAATGATGCGCCGCAAACCACCGAAAATGCTTAACTTTGCAGTTTGTTAATCGAAAATCGCTTACTCTTAAAATAATATGGAAAGAAAAGTCAGGGTGCGCTTTGCACCATCGCCCACGGGTCCGCTGCACATCGGTGGTGTGCGCACCGCGTTGTATAACTACCTGTATGCCCGCCAGCATGGTGGCACGATGATTTTGCGCATCGAGGACACCGACTCGACACGATTTGTGCCCGGTGCCGAGGACTACATCAACGAGGCCCTGCAATGGCTGGGCATCGGCATCGACGAGGGCGTGCGCGAGGGAGGCAACTATGGCCCCTACAAGCAGAGCGAGCGCCGCGACATCTATCGCCGCTATGTCAAGCAGCTGCTGGACGACGGCAAGGCCTACATCGCCTTTGACACGCCGCAGGAGCTGGAGGCCAAGCGCCAGCAGGTGGCCAACTTCCAATATGACGCATCTACGCGCTTGCAGATGCGCAACTCACTCAGCCTGCCTGCCGACGAGGTACAGCGACTGCTGGATGCCGGCGAGAAGCATGTGGTGCGCTTCAAGATTGAGCCTAACCGTGATGTGGTGGTCAACGACCTGATTCGCGGCATGGTGACCATCAACTCGAGCATTCTGGACGACAAGGTGCTGTATAAGAGCGCCGATGACCTGCCCACCTATCACCTGGCCAACATCGTGGATGACCACCTGATGGAGGTGTCACACGTCATCCGCGGCGAGGAGTGGCTGCCCAGCGCGCCGCTGCATGTGCTGCTCTATGAGGCCCTGGGCTGGGCCGACACGATGCCGCAGTTTGTGCACCTGCCGTTGCTGCTCAAGCCCGACGGCAAGGGCAAGCTGAGCAAGCGCGACGGCGACCGTCTGGGCTTCCCCGTGTTCCCGCTCGAGTGGCACGACCCCACGAGCGGCGACATCAGCAGCGGCTACCGCGAGCGCGGCTATCTGCCTCAAGCCGTGGTCAACTTCCTGGCCCTGCTGGGCTGGAACCCCGGCGATGACCGCGAGCTCTTCAGCATGGACGAGCTGATCAAGGAGTTCTCATTTGACCACTGCTCGAAGAAGGGCGCCAAGTTTGACTTCGAGAAAGGCAAGTGGTTCAACCACGAGTATCTGATGAACATGGCCGATGACGAGCTGGCCCAGGTGTTCAAGCCCGTGCTGGCCCAGCACGTCGACCCGTCGCAGTTCAGCGACCAGTACATCGCCCATGCCGTGGGCCTGGTCAAGAGCCGCGTCAACTTTGTGGGCGAGCTGTGGGAGCAGGCACGCTTCTTCTTTGTGCGCCCCGAGGGCTATGCCGAGAAGGACATCCGCAAGCGCTGGAAACCCGAGACCCCCGACATCCTGCGTGCGCTCATCGAGGTGCTGCGCGGCATCGACGACTTCACGAGCCACAACAGCGAGGAAATTGTGCTCGGCTGGATCAAGGAGCACGACTATCACCTGGGCAATGTGATGAACGCCTTCCGGCTGACGGTGGTGGGCGAGTGCAAGGGACCACACATGTTCGACATCAGCGAGCTGCTGGGCAAGGACGAGACCATCGCCCGCATCGAGGCCGGCATCGAAAACATCCGCTTAATCGAGAATTGAAAATTGAAAATTGAGAATTATATAAAGCTATCTATCTTTCTGATAGTTTTCACAATTACCAGTCCATTATATGGACAGGAGCTGGTGTGGGATGTGGACTTCAACGCAGTGTTTGCCAACCGGGAGGGTGGCGACGAGATGCGCCCCGACCAGACATTCTTGTTCACCCGCCTGGAGCCGGAGCTGGGTGTGCAATTTGCCGACAGCAAGGGCAACACCCACCGCCTGATGGGCGGTGTGGCGTGGTATCAGCCACAGAACAACGGCCTGGACGGCTACAAAGTGCTGCCCACACTCTACTACCAGGGCCGTCACCTGCAGTGGCAGTTCACGCTGGGTGAGTTTCCGCGTCACTTAGCCCGCCCGCTGCCTCGCTACCTGTGGAGCGACTCGCTGAACTACTGCACCCCGCACATCCGTGGTGCGATGGTGCAGTGGGGCCATGACACGCAATGGGTTCAGGCTGTGGTTGACTGGCGACAAATGCAGAGCCGCACGCGCCGCGAGGCCTTCAATGCGGTGCTGAGCGGTCATGCCGGGCTGGGTCGGTCGCCACTGTATGTGCTAGGTCACATCCAGTACAACCACCTGGCCAAGCGCAAAGACGCGCCCGAAGGTGAAGGCGTGAATGACGATGCCACCATCAACCCGATGCTGGGTGTGGCATTCGACATCCGCAACGTGTCGTGCCAAGCCGAGGCCGGTGCCATCGTGCAGCTGCAGCGCTGCCGTGCCGAACACCGCTGGCACACACCTGCCGCCTTTGTTGGCAACCTGGCGGCCCGCTGGCGCTGGCTCGACGTGACCGAGAGCATCACTGCCGGCAAGGACTTGTTCCCACTGTACGACCAGTTTGGGAGCGAGTTGAACCTTGGCGACCCCTACTACCGCAGTCGCTTCTACAGCCGCACCGACGTGCGTGGCCACCTGTTCAGCAACGACAAGGTGGATGTCAGTGCTGTGCTCACGTTCCATGCCACCGACCGCATCACAGGCTTCTGGCAGCAACTGAGCTGCCGCTTCAACATCGGTGGCACAGGCCGCCACATCAACGAGGGCACTCGCCCGATTAACCCTATTTTCTAGACCACAGACAACATGGACCCGCTCTACAACATAGGAATCTCGGCATATAAACTGGCAGTGCGCCTGGCCTCGGTCAAGAACCGGAAAGCTCGGCTGCTGCTTGAGGGCCAGTCTCGCACATTCTCCTACCTGCGCGAGCACCTGCATCCCGCCGGAGGCTACATCTGGATACACGCCTCGTCGCTGGGCGAGTTTGAGCAGGGCCGTCCGCTCATCGAGATGATTCGGCGCGACCACCCCAATGCCCGCATCCTGTTGTCGTTCTTCTCTCCCTCGGGCTACGAGGTGCGCAAGAACTACAACCAAGTGGATGCCGTGTGCTACCTGCCGTTTGACCTGCCTGGCAATGTCAAGACGTTTCTCGACCTGGTCAAGCCGTCGATGGCCATCTTTGTCAAGTATGAGTTCTGGGGCAACTACCTGCATGAGCTGGACCGCCGCGGCATCCCGACCTACAGCATTTCGGCCATCTTCCGTCCCAGCCAAGTGTTTTTCAAGCCTTGGGGCGGCAAGATGCGCAAGATTCTGAGCCACTTTGACAAGCTGTTTGTCCAGAACGAGGAGTCGCGCCAACTGCTTCAGGGCATCGGCATCCATCAGGTGGAGGTGAGCGGCGACACCCGCTTTGACCGCGTGGCTCATGTGCGCGAGCAGACCAAGCAGTTCCCTACCATCGAGCGTTTTGTGTCCACAGCCCGCTTGACAGTGGTCATGGGCAGCTCGTGGGAACCCGACGAGGACTTGATGATTCCCTACTTCAACACTCACCCTGGCATGAAGCTCATCATTGCCCCCCATGAGTTTGACCGCGAGCGTCTGCTGGCCATCATGTCGCGCATCAAGCGTCCTGCCGGCCTGTTCAGTCAGGCCCTGCCCGCGACATCGTCGCAACTCGACTGCATCATCATCGACAGTTTCGGGCTGTTGTCATCGCTCTACCGCTATGGGCAGATTGCGATGGTGGGCGGCGGTTTCGGTGCCGGCATCCACAACATCAACGAGGCAGCAGTCTATGGCATGCCCGTGATTTTCGGTCCCAACTACCACAAGTTCAGCGAGGCCAAGGACCTGATAGCCTGCGGCGGCGGCTTCGCCGTGAGCACAGCCGATGAGTTTCGTTCGGTGATGGACCGCCTGCTCAGCGACACCGACGAGCTGCGCCGTGCCGGCTCGATAGCCGAACACTACATCCAGAGCCACCTGGGGGCCACTCAACTCATCTATGACCAAATAAAACAGTATATTAAAAGTAGTGAAGTAGTGGGGTAGTGAAGCCGTTACCCAACCCACCTCCAGCCAATGCTCAATCCACAATTATAAATTATGAATTATAAATTATGAATTATGAATTAAAAATGACCATGTAACGGCTTCACTACTTCTTTACAACACTATTTCTTTACTACATCACGACACCACTGCTTTAGAAAGTTAAGGATAAACATTTAGGGAAAAAATAGACTGAAAAAATGAAGACAGAACTCAGCTCACACATCCGTCTGGACCAGGTGTCACGGCGGTATTACCAGCCCGAGAGCGAGCTGGAGTTAGCCTCACTCACACGGTTTGAGAAAGTGGGCACCCGCATCGTCGAGAACAGCGACGAGGGTGCCGCGCAAGCCGCATTGCGCATGGCTCAACTCATCGAAGAGTGCGTGCAGCAGAAGGGGCAATGCGTCATCGGACTTGGTGCCGGCAAGTGCGCACTCAAGGTCTATGACGAAATCGTCAAGCTATATTTTGCCGACAAGGTGAGCCTGGCCAACGTCATCGCCTTCAACATCAGCGAACTGGGCTTCGGCGTGGTCAAGGGCGATGAGCAGAGCACGTTTGTCAGGCTCAAGCGGCACTTGTTCAACAAGGTGGACATCGACCCCTCCAACATCCACACCTTCAGCCAGCAGGCCACACAGGAGAATGTGCACCAGCTGTGCAAAGCCTATGAGGCCGAGATCAGCGAATATGGCGGACTAGACCTGGTGGTGTGCGAGCTCACCAAGGTCGCCTCGCTGGCATTCAACGAGCCGGGGTCGCCCAGCAACTCGACCTGCCGCCTGATGATGCTGAGCGACGACTCGCGTGTGCGTGTGGCCGAAGCCTTCCAGCGCGAGCATGCCCCGCGCACCGCCGTCACCTTGGGCTTGAACAACCTTCTGGCTGCACGGCACATCATCGCTGTGGCCTGGGGCGAAGACAGCGCCCCGGCACTGCATGCCACCGTCGAGGGACGCATGACCGACCAGGCACCGGCCAGCTTCTTGCAGCTGCACCACAGTGCCGAGATTGTCGCCGACCTGGAGGCCGCCACACGACTGACGCGCATCAACTATCCGTGGCGTGTGACCTCGTGCGAGTGGACCGACTACCTCATCCGCCGCGCCATCGTGTGGCTGTGCCAGCAGACCGGCAAGCCCATCCTCAAACTCACCAACAAGGACTACAACGACAATGGTCTGAGCGAGCTGGTGGCCATCTATGGCTCGGCCTACGAGGTGAACATCAAGATTTTCAACGTCATGCAGCACACCATCACCGGCTGGCCCGGAGGCAAGCCCAATGCCGACGACACTCACCGCCCCGAGCGTGCCGCCCCCTACCCCAAGCGTGTGCTTGTGTTCAGCCCTCACCCCGACGACGCCGTGGTGTCGATGGGCGGCACGGTGCGCCGCCTGGTGCAGCAGGGCCACGATGTGCACATCGCCTTTGAGACCTGCGGCGATGTGGCCGTGGCCGACGAAGACCTGTTGCGCACCATAATGCTGAGCGAGAAGGTAGCATGCCACTACGGCATGAGCGACAACGCGCAGACCGACCTGACTTCTCGCATCCGCCAAGCCATCGTCGACAAGGCACCAGGCGACGCCGACTCGGCTGACGTGCGATATCTCAAGGGGCAAATCTTTGCCTGCGAGGGCATCATGTCGTGCTCTTATCTGGGAGTCAAACCCGAGCAAATCTATGAACTGAACATGCCGTTCTTCACCAGAGAGCCATTCGGAAACGGTCGCGTCACCGACCAGGACGTGGCCATCGCACGCGAGCTGATTGAACGCATCAAGCCTCACCAGATCTTTGTCGCCGATGGTTTGAGTGACCCATACGGCACCCATGTACCTGCTGCCGACGCAGTGCTCATGGCCATCGAGCAACTCAAGCATGAGCCTTGGACCGATGCCTGCTGGGTGTGGCTCTATCGCGGTCAGTGGGGACAATGGGACGTGGACCAGGTGGAGATGGCTGTGCCCATGAGTCCTGAGGAGTTCCGCGTCAAGCGCGACGCCATCCTCAAGCATCAGTCGCAAATCCATGACGCACCCATCCGCGAGAGCGATGACGACGACAAGCTCAGCTGGGAGCAATCCATCGACCGCAACCGCGCCCTGGCCGACACCTACAGCCGCCTGGGCCTGGCCAGCTACGAGGCCATCGAGGCGTTTGTCCAGTACCACCCGCTCAAAGACCCCTTGTAATTCATAATTCATAATGGGCTCCGCCATCGGCAAAGCCCATTATGAATTATGAATTATAAATTGTGAATTATGAATTAAATCAGAGGTGCTTGCGGATGCGGGCAATCATGTCGTTGATCTGCTTGCCCATGGCAGGCTTGTAGCCCGGATTCTTCTTGAACAACTCGAGGCTTTTGCTCATCTGGTCGATGAGGTGCTGCACCTCTTTGGGGTTGTTGTAGTAGATGGTACCCGGGTCGGTGTAGTTCTCCTCGCTGGGCTCCATCGAGAGCATGTTCTCAAGGATGTCTTGGGCGGGATCGGTCTTGTAGGCCTCGACCATCATATTATAGTAGGTGTTACACTGGCTGAGCAGATTGCCCCAGCCTTCCTCTTCCGTGTCGGGATATTCGACATCATCAATCATCCAGTTGTCATTCTCCCACACCAAGTAGAGCACATATAGAATGTCGTAGCACGGCTTGTCAAGATAACGCATATCAACCTTGGCATGGTTGTCATCGACCACCTTGATGTCGCCAATCTTCACCTCCGGCTCCTTATCGCCGCACACGTCCAGCACATTGGCATTCCACGCAAAGCCCACGTATGTGTCGTTCTCGCTGATATTGTAGATGCTATAAGCATGGTCCAGTGCCTTTTGCAGGCCCGTCGAGAGAATCTGGTCGTAGTGTTCATACTCGACCTGCATCATCTGCTCGACACGTTGACGAATGGCCGTCTGACTGGTGGGTGCAGGCGATGGTACACTACTAGCTGCTTCTGCCGCAACCTTGTTCTCATTAGCTTGGCAGCCCACAGCCATCATGGCCACGACCGCCCATAGAATCATTTTAACAGTTTTCATAATGCAGTAATTTTTGCCAAAGGTAGTTAAAAATTTTGGATTTTGAACAAAAGTGGGCGTTTTTTTGCGGTTATGTGGCGCAAAAGTGCTAATTTTGAAAATTCATTTGAAAAACTATCGCATCAACTATGGCAAAAAAGAATAAACTGAAATCGCTCAAGCAAGAGCTGCGTGAATATCAAGACCGCGTCATCGCCTTCTTCAACGAGGAGGAGGGTGCCGCATTCAACTACAAGCAAGTGAGTGCCGCCGTGGGTGCCAAGACCCCCAAGCAGCGCGCCATCATCGTCGAGATTCTGGAACAACTGGCCGTCGACGGCTTTGTCGTCGAGGAGGGTATGGGACGCTACAAGGCTGCCGGACGCTCGATGGTGGCCGAGGGCACATTCATCCGCCGCAGCAACGGCAAGAACAGCGTGGACATCGGTGCCGCCGACGGCAAACCCATCATGGTGGCCGAGCGCAACTCGATGCACGCCCTGCATGGCGACCGCGTGCGCGTGCACATCAGCGCGGCACGCATGGGCCTGGAACCCGAGGCCGAGGTCATCCAAATCCTGGAGCGCAACGAGCAGGTGTTCACCGGCACACTGCAAGTCAAGAAATACTTTGCCCATCTGGTGGTGGACAGCAAGTTCCTGGCCACCGACATCTTCATCCCGCTCGACAAGCTCGAGGGTGGACAGACTGGCGACAAGGTGGTGGCACGCATCATCGAGTGGCCACAAGACGCCAACAGCCCCATCGGCGAGGTGGTCGACGTGCTGGGACGCTCCGGCGAGAACAATGCCGAGATTCATGCCATCCTGGCCGAATTTGGGTTGCCCTACAAGTATCCCGAAAACGTCGAGCGCGCGGCCAACCGACTGGAACCGGGCATCACCGATGAGGAGGTGGCCCGCCGCCGCGACATGCGCGGGGTGACCACGTTCACCATCGACCCCGCCGATGCCAAGGACTTCGACGATGCCCTGTCGATAGAGAAGCTCGAGAATGGCAACTGGGAGATTGGCGTACACATCGCCGATGTGACCCACTATGTCACCCCCAACACCGTCATCGACCGCGAGGCCCGCGAGCGTGCCACGTCGGTCTATCTGGTGGACCGCACCATCCCGATGCTGCCCGAGCGGCTGTGCAACGACATCTGCTCGCTGCGTGCCGACGAGGACAAGCTCACCCACTCGGTCATCTTCGAGATGACCCCCGATGCCAAGGTCAAGAAATACGACATCTGCCACACGGTCATCCGCAGCAACCGCCGCTTTGACTACGACGAGGCGCAGCGCATCATCGAGACCGGCCAGGGCGACCTCAAGGACGAGATACTGGTGCTCAACGACCTGGCACAGAAGCTCAGGGCACGCCGCTTCGACGAGGGCGGCTCGGTGGCGTTCAACCGCGAGGAACTGAAGTTTGACATCGACGAGCAGGGCCACCCCATCGCTGTGGTGCCACATGTGTCGCTCGAGGCCAACCAGCTCATCGAGGAGTTCATGCTGCTGGCCAACCGCACCGTCGCCGCCCACATCGGCAAGGTGCCGCCCAGCAAGAAGGCCAAGGCATTTGTCTACCGCGTGCACGAGTCGCCCGATGCCGAGAAGCTGGGCAACCTGGCCGAGGTGGCCGCCCACTTTGGCTATAAGATCAAGACCACAGGCAGTGCCCGTGACATCAACAAGAGCATCAACCGCATGCTCGAGAAGGCCGCCGGCCAGCCCGAGGAGCAGTTGCTGGCCATCTTGGCCATCCGCTCGATGGCCAAGGCCGTCTACTCGGCCACCAACATCGGACACTATGGCCTGGCATTTGACTACTACACCCACTTCACCTCGCCCATTCGCCGCTATCCCGACATGATGGTACACCGCCTGCTCGACCGCTATGCCGTCAAGGGCAGCCGCAGCACCAATCTGGAGCAGCTCGAGCAGGAGTGCCAGCACTGCAGCAGCCAGGAGGCCCTGGCGGCTCAGGCCGAGCGAGCCTCCATCAAGTATAAGGCCGTCGAGTTTATGGGCGACCGTCTGGGCGAAGTCTTCGCCGGCCACATCTCGGGTGTGACCGAGTGGGGCATCTACGTCGAGGTCGACGAGACGCACTGCGAGGGCATGGTGCCCATCCGCGACCTGGACGATGACTTCTACGAGTACGACGAGCGCAACTATCTGGTGCGCGGCCGCCGCAGCCGCAAGGCATTCCAGCTGGGCGACCCCATCACCATCCAGGTGGCGCGCGCCAATCTCATCACCAAGCAGCTCGACTTTGTCGTGGTCGACGACAAGCATCCCGCCGGCACACACCGCATCGACCGCGAGCCCATCACCGAGCAGAATGCCGGCGTGCTGGCCCGCATGTCGCGCGACGACAAGCGTCGTGCCGAGCACGAGGGCGGCAGTGCCTCGCGCCGCCAGAAGCGTGGCCACCGCGGCAACTCGACCCGCCGCGATGTCGTCGAGGGCGGAGGCAAGCGTGGCACCAAGCGCGGCCGCAGCGGCAAGTCACGCAGCAGCAACAAGCGCCGCCGCTAAAACCCCTCCGGCAGGTTACTCATTGCGCATGTTTTGCAATCCAACTTAGCCACGCTGTGCGTGTGAATATCAAGCAACTGCCATTTGTTGCAGAAATAAAACACAGATAACGTATGACCATACAAGACATATTCAATCTGCTGGCGAATGGCGAGCAGGTGTCGCTGGAATGCAAACGGGCTAAGGCCGAAGTACCGAAGTCTGTATGGGAAACCTATTCGGCATTTGCCAATACGATGGGTGGCTATTTATTGCTAGGTGTCGATGAAAACCGCAGTGAGAAAGACGTACGGAAGCGTTTCCATTTAACAGGAGTCGATGATGCGAACAAGATTGTCATCGACTTCTGGAACACACTCCATAGCGCAAAAGTCAGCGAGAACATACTCACAGAAAGTGATGTTGAGATTGTGAATGTGGATGGTATACAGATAGTGTGCATTCATGTGCCGCAAGCCGACTGGCAACTGAAACCCATCTATTTAAATGAGAATGTCTACAAGGGTACTTACCGTAGGAATCATGAAGGAGACTTTCGCTGTTCTGAACGACAGGTGAGAGCCATGATTCGTGACTCATTTGAGGACGGGAACGATGGCATCATTCTTGAGCATTATGGCATGGACGATATTGACTTTGACTCTCTGCATCGTTATCGCACCCTATTCCGCTTTTGGAACGATGGCCATGTGTGGAATGAGGTGGATGACAAATCGTTTCTTCGCAACCTTGGCGGATTTATCGTTGACCGCGAGAATGGCAGAGAAGGCTTGTCAGTAGCAGGCCTCATGATGTTCGGCAAAGGATTGCCTGTGAGGGAACGTTTCGACAACTTCCGAATGGACTATATCAACTTTTGTAATCTCATCGGCGAAGAACGTTACAGCGATCGCTTGACTTATGACGGTCGTTGGGAAAACAATTTGTACCAGTTTTTCAGCATTGTGTTGCCTAAAATGACTTTTGACCTCCCCAGGCCGTTCCGCATGGAGGGATTGCAGCGTGTCGATGACACACCTCAACACAAGGCTGTTCGTGAGGCTTTTACTAATTCCATCATACATGCCGACCTAATGATGGATGCAGGAGTACTACGAATTGAAAAACATGATGATTGTCTTTGTTTTCGCAATCCTGGGTTGTTGAAACTTCCCATCGAACAGATTTATCAAGGAGGTATTTCCAAGGCTCGCAATCCAAGAATACAGAACATGCTTCGCATGATTGGCTATGGCGAGAATGTCGGATCAGGGTTTCCCATGATTGTCGACGCATGGGAAGACACCGATTGGGGAAAACCTGAGTTAAGAAACAAGATTGAGGTGGATGAAGTGGAACTCATACTACCCTTACCTACTGGTGGCATAAAAGATGGCATAAAAGATGGCACAAAAGATGGCATAAAAGAAATATCTGAACGTCAAGAGATTATACTTGAATTGATTAACCATAATGATACTATAACCAGTAGCATTTTGACACAAAAGACAGGGCTTTCACAAAGAACCCTTATGAGAGAACTCGCATCTCTCTATGAAAAAGGATTCTTAACTCGTGAGGGTGGTCGCAAGAGCGGGAAATGGGTCATACTGAAACCATTTGAGAAATGAAACATGCTTTTAGACACATAACGGTCATAATGTTGCTGCTCGTGCCATGGCTGGGGGCGACAGCCGACGGCACGGGACGGCTCAAGAACTACGACATCTGGAAAGACCTGCCCACCAAGCAGCTGTGTGAATTGGGACGACGATATTTTGACGACAACAATGTCGACAGTGCGCTCGTGTGCTATACCATCGTAGCAAACCGATATTATAGCACGCCCAAGAGCGACAAAGAAGAGTTTAGACGGATAGGGGTCGCTCTGAACGAGTTAGGAGTGTTGCACACCTATTTTCTTGTAGATTACGAGAAGGCCAACCGGTATCTATTGAAGGCCAAGAAGATTGCCGAGGAATTTGACATCCCGAAACTGCTTGGTGCCACATACATCAATTTGTGTATTGTCCACGTGATAGATGATGGCACCAAAGGCGACGGCACAGTTTCGGACTACACGATTAATCTTCACCATCACGCATTCGAGGCCACTCTTGCGGCCAATGACCCCATGGGTGTCATCATTTCAGCGAGTAACATTGCCCACATAGCATCCGCCGAGCTCAACAATGAAATTCTGCTCAATGACATCAGTCAGTTCCTGAATTATCAATTGCCCGACAGCATGAAGCGGTTTCAATGGGTTTATGATTACTGCAAAGCAGCACAAGAGATGAACCGAGGCAACTACGAGACTGCATTGTCGCTCTATAACCAAGTGCTGAACCATGATTGTAGCACGGATAGAAACAAGAAAAGCCAAGAACGCTTTACCTATGGCATCTTGAATGACATGTGCAGATTATTGTTCGAGATGCACCGATACCAAGAAATGCTGGACATCCTTGATGATGTAGCCCAACAAAGTGAGACGGCTGGCGATCATGAGCTGCAACGCGTTGCCTATCAGGCACTGGCCAATTATTATCATGAGATTGCTCGAGATTCAGTTACTGGCGACCACTACGAGTTGCTTGCCTTGCGCGAGAAAGACATCATGCTCAACCAGCACAAACTGCTCGATGCCGAGAAGGCCGAGTTCCTATTCCAGATTGACGAGATCAACGCCGAGGTGCAAGAGTTGAACACCCGGCAGCGCATCACTAAGATTATTGCGTGGAGCATAGCGGCACTGGTGCTAGTTGTCTTGGCCTTCCTCTATCTGCTGTGGCGCAAATACAAGCAGGAGCAGGAGAAGAACCGCAAACTCTATGAGAACAACCTGGCCTTGCTGGCCGCCGAGGACGAGCGACGGCAGCAAATCATTGAGCAACAGCAAACAACCAAGTATCAGTCGCATCAAGTTGAAGAGGGCGAACAGAGCGACTTGCTGCACCGCATCCTCTACGTCATGGAGACCAGCGAAGAAATCTATGACAACGACTTCTCGCTCGAACGGCTGACCGAACTAGTCGATGCCACGTCGAAGAACTATGTGTCGCAAGCACTCAACGGGCATTACCACCAGTCGTTCCCCAACATCGTCAACGAGTACCGCAT
>Ga0256407_10008289_pt1 | contig 15322 bp, 12 predicted proteins | sample RumenRJG_04DNA_FD_193489 | JGI IMG/M metagenome (GOLD analysis project Ga0256407, IMG submission 193489) | Bovine rumen microbial communities from Lethbridge, Alberta, Canada - RJG_04 | ecosystem: Host-associated > Mammals > Digestive system > Stomach > Rumen | place: Canada: Alberta...
GCAGCCGGTCTCGATGAGATGGCTCACCGCATTGAAGGCACCCATATAGTCGTCGACCACCACGCGGCTGGCATTGATGCCCGTGCAGATACGGTCGTAGAACACCAGGGGCACGCCACTGTCGATCAGCCGCTGGAAATGGCCATAGTCGCGCGTATCCTTGGCCTGCGAGACGATGATGCCACAAACCTTGTTCTCGAAGAACGACTGGCAGATGCGCACCTCGCGCTCGTAGCGCTCGTCGCTCTGCGCCACCATGATGCGGTAGCCTCTCGACGAAGCTTCCTCCTCAATACCCGAGAGGATGCTGGAGAAATAGAAATGAGCGATCTCGGGCACGATGACGCCAATCACCTTCATGGGTTTCTGCCGGCTGTGACGCAACGACTCGGCCAGCATGTTGGGAATAAAATTATGTTCACGCGCATACGCCTGTATCTGAGCCCTGCGCTCAGCACTGATGCGCGGGCTGTCTTGCAAGGCACGCGAGACAGTGGCCACCGACACGCCAAACGCGCTGGCAATGTCCTTCATCGTTATCTGCTTCAGCTCTTTCATCAGTTAGGTTTCAGACTATGGTTGTTGTTATTTCTGTGACAAAGATAAAACAAAATCTAACACGATGTTCTTCAAATCGTTTTGATTCACCGTGTTTAGTAATGCAAACGTTTGCACAACAGAAATATTGTTTTTCAGGGAGAAAAAAGCACAACATATTTTGAAACATGCTATATTTGCACACGATTTTATAACTATAAGCCTCAACTAACTAGCTGAAAAAGAATTAGCATAAAACTATTATAACGTTAACTTAAAAATAATGTAGAATGATGAAGCAGGTAGAATTCAAGATTCCTGTTAGGATGCTGACCTTCCTATTGGGTCTCTTCCTATCAATCAGCGCCTTTGCACAGCAGATTACTGTCAATGGCCACGTGAAAGATGCTACCGGCGAAGACATTATCGGTGCCACCGTCCGAGTTGTAGGTCAACAGGGCGGCGTCATTACCGATTTCGACGGTAACTTCTCTATTGAAGCAAAGCAAGGCGACAAGCTCCAGATCTCGTACATCGGTTATGAGACCCAGGAGGTGGCCGCAGCTCCCCGCGTGGAGGTTATTTTGCGAGACGATTCCCACGCTTTGAACGAAGTGGTGGTGATTGGTTACGGTGTGGCCAGAAAGAACGACCTCACCGGTTCTGTCACCGCATTAAAGCCCGATGAGAAGAACCATGGTCTCGTGACCAACGCCCAAGACATGATCCAGGGTAAAATTGCCGGTGTGAACGTCACCAGCGACGGTGGTACGCCTGGTGGTGGAGCCACCATCCGAATCCGTGGCGGTTCGTCACTCAATGCCAGTGAAGACCCGCTGATCGTGATCGACGGACTTGCAATGGACAATGTCGGCATAAAAGGTGCCGCAAACCCCCTGACGATGGTCAACCCTAACGACATCGAGAGTTTCACCGTGCTGAAAGACGCCTCTGCCACCGCCATCTATGGTAGCCGCGGCTCGAATGGTGTCATCATCATCACCACGAAGAAAGGCCGTGCCGGCATGGCTCCCAAGGTGAGCTACAACGGCAACGTATCGTACTCCGTCAAGAAAAAGACCCTTGACGTGCTCGATGCTGCAGAGTACACCAGCTTTATCAAGAATTACTATGGAGCAGACTCTGAGGCAGCCTCTCTGCTCGGCAATGCCGACACCGACTGGCAGGAGGAGATTTTCCATGGTGCTGTCAGCAGTGACCACAACGTCACCATTCAGGGCGGCCTGGCCAAGATGCCTTATCGACTCAGTGTTGGTTACACCGACCAGAACGGTATTTTGAAGACCTCCAACTTCCAGCGTGTGACCACCAGTGTGACCCTGAACCCCTCTTTCTTCCAGGACCACCTGAAGTTCAACATCAACGGAAAGTTCATGTATGCCCACAATCGCTATGCCAACGACGCAGCCATCGCCGATGCCACCCGTATGGATCCAACACAACCCATTACTTCAGCCGACGATGCCTCAAAGAACTATCACGGCTACTGGCAGTGGAAAGACAGCGGTGCTTCACTTTTGGATCCCAACTATCCCACCATGTGGAACCGCAACACCGTTGCCAACCCCCTGTCGCGTCTTTATGAGAAGAACGACCGTGCCAACTCATACGACTACATGGGCAATGTGGAGGTAGACTATCAGGTTCACGGTTTTGAGGACCTGCGACTCCACATGAACGCTAGCGGCGACTGGGCCAACGGTCAGCAGGACACCGACTATGCCAACTGGGGTCCCTCCAATTTCTACTATGGCAACAGCGGATTCAGCAAAGAGCACAAATACAACCTCACCTACTCCGCTTACGCACAGTATTACAAGGACTTCCTCAAGAACCAGCACTTCGACATCATGGCCGGTTATGAGTGGAGCCATTCCAAGCACTGGGGCAACTCCTACTATGCTGGAACTTACCCCACCACCACCAACCAAGTCATCACCTATGATGACGGCACCACGGCTCCTGCCGCCGGCAAGCCCCGCAACCCCTCCACAGGCATCTGGAAGACAGAGAACTACCTTGTGAGCTTCTTTGGCCGTGCCAACTACATTGCCTGGGATCAGCTCATGCTGACTGCCACCGTGCGTCACGACGGTTCTTCAAGGTTCAAGGACCACTGGGCCACCTTCCCCTCATTCGCACTCGGTTGGAAGATCAACGAGCTGCCATTCCTGAAGAGTGCCAACTGGATAGACGAGCTGAAGTTGCGTCTGGGTTGGGGTAAGACAGGTCAGCAGGAAGACATCGGCGACTACAACTATTTCGCCACTTACAATGTGAACACCACCAATATTGACGGCCGCTATCCGCTGATCGGTGTCAACGACAGCGGTCTGCTTTACCGTCCAGATGCTTACAATCCTGACTTGAAGTGGGAGACCACCACCACGAAGAACATTGGTCTCGACTTCCAATTCTTCCACAACAGAATCAGCGGTAGCGTGGATGTATACCACCGCAAGACGACCGACCTGATCAACTGGGCATCTGTATCAGCCGGCAGTAACTTCCGCAACCAGGTGGTGTCGAATATCGGTTCGCTTGTGAACAAAGGTATTGAGGCTTCACTGACAGTACGTCCCATCGTCACGGAGAAGATCCAGTGGGAAGTCACCGCCAACTTCACCTACAACAAGAATGAAATCACCGAACTCACCGGCGAGTCGTCTCTCATACTCACCGGCGGCATATCATCCGGTACCGGCAACCAGGTGCAAGCCCACACCCCGGGCTATCCCAAACGCTCGTTCTATGTGTTCCAGCAGGTGTACGACGAGAACAACATACCGCTCGAAGGTGTATATGTGGACCGCAATGCCGACGGCATCATCAACGACTCCGACCGTTACCTCTACAAGAGCCCCGATGCACCCTACACCGCAGGTCTGAGCTCACGCTTGCAGTTCTGGAACTGGGACCTTGGTTTCGGACTTCGTGCCAGCTTCGACAATTATGTGTTCTGGGACAAGGAGGCCGGTTATTCCAACGTTTCGAAGCGTTACGACTCCTCTTTCGGCTATCTGCAGAACGTGATTCCTGGAGCCGTGGAGCGCAACTGGTCGACCTATGACCACGCCCTGTCTGACTACTTCGTGCACAATGCCTCGTTCCTCAAGTGCGACAACATCACACTCGGATATTCCTTCAGCAACCTCTTCAAAGGTGGTTCATACAATGGCATCACCGGACGTATCTACGCCTCGGCCACCAACGTCTTTACCATCACTAAGTATGAGGGCATCGACCCTGAAGTATTTGGAGGCATCGACAACAATATGTACCCCAGACCCTTCACTCTGCAACTTGGTGTGAACCTCAACTTCTAAGATTGAAGATAGGATTTTGATTACCGAACATTATAAATATATAGAAGACTATGAACTTAAGATATTTCAAAAATATGATTCCGGCAGTAGCACTTGTTGTTGCAGGACTGAGTTCTTGTACTGGCGACCTGGATGTCACACCTATTGACCCCAGTAAGACGATGGTACCCGACGAGCCTGCTCTCTTCACCAAATGCTACTCCAACATGGCATTGCAAGGACAAGGCGGACAAGGTGGCGACTGCGACATCGACGGTCTTGACGGTGGAACGGCAGGTTTTGTGCGCCAGTTGTGGAACTCCAACGAACTCACCACCGACGAAGCCATCTGCGCCTGGGGTGACCCTGGTATTCCCGCCTTCAACTACAACCAGTATGATGCCTCACATCCCATGCTTGCAGGATTCTACTACCGTCTCTACACTGGTATTGCTTTCTGCAACCACTACCTTGAGGTGTGTGCCGGCGTTGATGCCACACACGAGGCAGAAGTGCGCTTCCTGCGCGCCCTCTACTACTATCACCTGATGGATGCCTTCGGCAACGTGCCTTTCACCACCAAGCTGATGTCCACTCCGCCAGAGCAGATACAGCGTGCTGACCTCTTCCAGTGGATTGAGAGCGAGCTGCTCGAAGTGAAGGACCAGATGATGGCACCTGCAGCCCGCAAGGACACCGACAACGGCTATGGCCGTGCAGACCAGGATGCAGCCAACTTGCTGCTGGCCCGCTTGTATCTTAACGCACAGGTATACACCGGCACTGCCCGCTGGCAGGAAGCCAAGGAGTATGCCGAGAAGGTGATCAACGGCCCTCACAAGCTTTTCACACAAGGCACGAATGGCTGGAGTGCCTATCAGATGCTCTTCATGGGTGACAACGGCAGTAATGGAGCCTCTGTAGAGGCCATCCTCCCACTGCTCCAAGACGGTGTGAAGACCACGGCATGGTGTACGACACTTTTCCTCATCGCATCGACATGGAAAGCCGACATGGACACTGATAGCAACCTAAGCACCAGCGAAATATGGGCAGGTAACCGTGCAAGACCACAACTGGTGGCCAAATTCTTCCCCAACAATGATGCGCCACAGGTTACCATCAACGATATGGCACAGGCTGCTGGTGACGATCGTGCCCTGTTCTTTGGTATTGACCGTGAGCTGAACATCTCCACTCCAGGCGAGTTCACTTCAGGCTATTCTGTTGGCAAGTTCCGCAACACATACGCTTCGAGCGGAAGTCCTCACAACTCTCAATTCATCGATGCAGACTTCTTCCTCATGCGCTCTGCCGAGGCCTATCTCATAGCAGCAGAAGCCGATGCAAGACTCAACAACGGAACCACGACAAGCACCGGTGCCGGCTATATCAATGCCTTGCGCCAACGTGCACACGCCTCAACAGTGGGCAGCTACTCACTCAACCAGATTCTTGACGAGCGTTCACGCGAGCTCTATTTTGAGGGATTCCGCCGCACCGACCTCATTCGCTATGGCTACTTTGGCGGTACGGACAGTGGCAAATACCTTTGGGAGTGGAAGGGAGGCTCACAGAATGGTGCATCCTTCTCGGCCGACCTCAACCTCTTCGCCATCCCTGCTGAGGATATCAATGCCAACCCCAACTTGAAGCAGAATCCCGGTTATTGATAAATTGAAAATTGAATATTTACAATTATGAAAGCATTATTCAAATCAACCATACTACTGGCCGTTGCGGGGCTGTTCGCTCTCACCTCTTGCGAGGATGATAACGAATCGAACCCCACCATCGCCCAGCCCACATCGTTCGTGCTCAACGAACCGGCCGTCACCGGTTTCATTGACATGGAAAAGACCTCTACTGTGGCTCTCACATGGTCGCAGCCCACTCCCTACAATGACTTCAACGCCCCCGTGGTGCCCACCTACACCATACAGGTGTCGCCCACAGGTCAGTTCAACAAGGCTTTCGACGAGAATCTTGAGGACAACACCGGCGCTGACTTTGTGAATGTGAACGAGACCTACACCAGCGGCAAGGACGCCAACCTGAACATGGAGAACCTGAACCGCCAGCTGCTGCAGCTGTGCGGATGGACGGAGACCACCACTCCCGAGAAGCTTCCCCTCACCATACGTGTGAAGTCGGCAATCCGCGACGCATCGTTCAGGGAATACCATGTTATCTATTCGAACACTGTCACTCTGAACACTGTTCCCTACTTCGTAGAGCTGAAGCCTGCCGATCCGGAGATCTGGTGGCTGATCGGTTCCGATGTAGCCGACGGCTCATGGGGCGGCGAAATGGGTAAGTGCGTTGTTCCGATGCAGACCATCGACGGTGCCGAGTACGACAAGAAGACCGGCCAGGGCGAGATTCAGTGGATTGGCTATCTTGCCGGTAATGGATTCAAGCTGGTCAAGATTCCTGGCAAGTGGGACGACCAGTGGGGTCAGGGCGACGCCTTCGGCCAGTATAAGAAGAACGATGGCGGCTCAGGCAACATCTCTGTTCCCGAGGCAGGACTCTACAAAGTAACACTCAACACAGCCACCGACAACCTGAAGATCGAGAAGTACGACGGCTCAGCAACAACCTTCAGCGGCATGGCCATCTCTGGCTCGTTCAACGACTGGGGAGACACCCCAATGACACCATGCTCATCGGGATGGGAGAACCACGACTGGTACATCAGCACCGACCTGGCTGCCGGCGATGAGATCAAGATCAAGCAGGCCGACTCTTGGGACTACAACAAGGGCGGATCGTTCATCAACTACAGCGATGGCATGTATGTCTATGGTGTAAGCGGCGGCTCCAACCTCAAAATTACCGAGGGTGGCAAGTACCTGATTATCTTCAACGATATCACAGGCTACATCCGTTTCATCAAACAGTAATTATTAAGGAATTAGCATTATGACTAAGAAAATATTATTAGCAATGGCGTTTGTAGCATCGGTGTTCGCATGCACCGATGACTACAAAGACTGGTCCGACCCACAGGTGGTCGGTCAGCCCGAAACGGTTTCCTTTGGCGACGGCAGCGTATCGGCCGTTAACGTCATCAACTTTGCCGACTTAGCCGAGGATCAGACCACCGTCAAAGTGTGCAACTTGAATGCTCCCACATCTTCTGATGCCAACTACACAGCAATCTACACGATTACGCTGGGCGACCAGACTTTCAATCTGAATAGCGACGGAACCATGTCGGCCAGCGAGCTGCAGGCTTACATCGTCTCTATCTATGGCAAGGCTCCCACACAGCGCGACATCGAGGCTACGGTCAGCATGTGGCTCACCGACGGCAACACCACTGTCAAGACGGCTACATCGAGCCCGTTTAACATTGGTGCCATCCTCAAGGCTCCATTCATCGACGAAGGCTACTGGCTCGTTGGCGACATGGCTGCATGGGATAAGAATGGTGCCAAGCCCTTCACCCACCTGGGCGGCGGCAATGTGTACGACAACCCTGAGTTCCAGATTGTCTTCACCACGACGGCCGACAACCAGTACTGGAAGATCATTCCGCAGGGCAACTACGACGGTGACTTCTGGGCAGGCGGCAACACCGGTGTGCTGGGTACTGTCGTCGACGGTGACACCAGCATGGAGGGCAACCTCGTCACCGACAACCCGCAGGCTGGTAAGATTGAGCAGGCCGGTATCTACCGTATGACCATCAACATGATGGAATATACCTACCGCATCGAGAGACTTGAGTTCTCGCCGTTTGTCTACTTCATCGGTGCCACCGACGGATGGTCCAACGCCGAGCAGCGCCTGGCTACCACCAACTTCGACGGTGTCTACACTGGTTACCTCTATTGCGCCGATCCTAACGGCTGGGGCAACAAGTTCAAGTTCCAAAAGACGGCCGGCAACTGGGATACCCAGATCAATGCCGACACGATGTCTGGCGGCATCACTGGCGACTTTGCCGACTCTGGCGATGGCGACCGCAACTTCGAGGCTAAAGGCGGAGAGGGCATCTACTATGTCACCCTCGACCTCACCAACAACACGCTGAATGCCATCAGAATCAACAACATGAACCTTGTTGGTAGCTTCAACGGATGGAATCCTGCCGATGACGCACAGCAGATGACATGGGATGCAGAGAACTTCTGTTATGTCATTAATAATGCTGGTGTTGATGGCAACGGATGGAAGTTCACCGCAAACAACGGCTGGGACATCAACCTCGGAGGTAACGATGACACAGAGCCCTCGCTCATGACCGGCGATCTCGCTGCCAACGGCAAGAACCTGGGCGCTCAGGGCAGGACCATCAAGCTCTATCCTACCCGCAAGACCTCTGAAAAGATTTATTGCACCGTAGAGTAATCAAATCCTTTAAAGCAACAAAGAATATGAAAAAAATCATCAATATCCTGGCTGCAGTGGCACTCCTCCTCGGAGTGTCCACCGCCGCTCAGGCACAGACCGTAGAGGACAACTACCCCTACAACTTCTTCAGCGTACAGGGAGGTGCACAGACCACATTCACGAACTATAAGTTCACGAAGCTCATCACTCCGCAGGTGGCTCTCTCGCTCGGACGCTACTTTAACTCGAAGGTGGGTGCACGCATCCACGTCCAGGGATGGAACGTGAAAGGTGCCCTGCCCTACACCAGCAACATCAGCGACATCGGCTACTCGAAGTTCACGGGCGACCCGAAGTATCAGTTCAAGGCGATTACCGGCGACCTCGACCTGCTCATGAACATGACGAACATCATCAACCCCAACCGCGCCAGCGACGTCTTCGACTGGGTATTGCTGGTGGGTGCCGGCGTGAACCATGCCTGGGACTTCGATGAGTTCAACGACATCAACAACCAGTACTACTACTTGCTGAACCCGGAGATGTGCAGCAGCAAGCACAGCACGTTCAACACCCGCGTGGGCACACAGTTCAACGTCAACGTGTCGGACAACCTGGCCATCGGCCTCGAGATTGATGCTAACTGCAAGAACGACGAGTTCAACCTCAAGCGCAACTACAACCCCGACTGGCAGCTCACCGCCCTCCTCGGCCTGACCTTCAAGTTTGGCAAGAAGAAGGCTGCTCCAGTGCCTGCTCCCCTGCCGCCGGCACCTGTGGCACAGCCCGAACCGGAGCCTGTGGTGGAGCCAGAGCCTGTGGTAGAACCCGAGCCCGCACCTGTGGTAGTGAAGGAAGAGCCTTTACGCGAGACCTTCTTCTACAACATCCGTCTCTCCGATCCTGATCCCGACCGCATCCTGAACAAGATTGTGGCATGGTGCAACAAATACCCGCAGAAGAGCATCACCATCAGCGGCTATGCCGACAAGGGCACCGGTAACCCACGCATCAACGTTGGTTATGCCAAGGCACGCGCCGAGAAGGTAGCCAAGGCTCTCTTCGACAAGGGCGTTGCCAAGGAGCGCATGATTGTCAATTCGTACGGTGACACCGTTCAGCCCTTCGAGGAGAACGACCGCAACCGTTGCGTGATTGTTGTGGGCGAGTAAATCTCGTAGAGCACAACACGCATATAACAAGGATTCCCCAAGAGCCGTGAGCATTTTGGGGAATCTTTTTTGTAATGATGAAAATAAAGAGAATCTCAGAAACTTTGGGACCACAGAGCTCTCCCCCTCGGGGGAATTGGTGGGGCTGGAGTTGGTGAGTCCTGGGTTGGTAGAGCCTTTCTGACGGTTCACATCTGGCTCTCGCCCTCCACATACTCAGAGAGGAAGAGGTGCTCGCCGTCGAAGACGACATAGGTAAACTGGCTGATCCAGTCGCCTAGGATAATCATGCGGCTCTTGTGCGAGAGCATCAGGTCGAGTTCTATATGACGATGACCGTAGATGAAGTAGTCGATGTCGGCATGGTCGCGCATATATTGCTTGGTATAGAGCACCAGATGCTCTTTGTCCTCACCCAGATAGACCGCCTCGTTGCGCTCCTTATGAGTCTGATAGCTATGACGGGCCCAATTCAGTCCGAGCCACATGCCCCAGCGGGGATGCACGCTGTTGAGCAGCCGCTGGCAGGTGGTGTTATGGAACATACGGCGCAAGAACTTGAATTTCACGTCGGGGTCACCCAGTCCGTCGCCATGGGCCAGATAGAATATCTTATCGTAAATCTCGATGGTGGCTGGCTGACGGTGCAGAATAACGCCACATTCCTGCTCCAGATAACCGTATGTCCACAGGTCGTGGTTGCCTGTGAAGAAATGTACCTCGACCCCCATATCGGTCAGTTCGGAAATCTTTCCCAGGAAACGGGTGAATCCCTTGGGCACCACATAGCGGTACTCATTCCAGAAGTCGAACATATCGCCCAGCAGATAGACGGCTGCCGCCTTATGCTTGATACTGTCGAGAAATCTTACCAGGCGGCGTTCCTGCATCCGCCCGTGCTCGATGGCGAGCGATCCCAGGTGAGCATCGGAGAGAAAATAAACACTTTTCATAAGTGACAAGTGATAAGTGACAAGTGATAAGTATGATTACCTATGAAGCTAAAGCCGCCCAAGGCGCGATTTAACCTTCTTAATAGCAGAGACGAGGAGCTTGCCAAGCTCCTCTGCGTCTTGTTGAATAGACATGTATTCTTTTTCATTGATATATTCTCCAATATACAAGTTTTTTATCCAATAACTGGTTTCGTCGGCCTCTTTAAGGGCGATATTAAGTTTGTTGATGTAATCTGACGAACTTTGGGCATCTTTACTTTCCGCAATGTTAGCCCCTATGCTGGTGCCACTGCGTAATACTTGTTTAGACATCACATGCTCATGTTTCAGAGATGTAAGGTACTGGTACATCTTGATGATTCTTCCGGCAAATGCCTCAGCCTTCTCTTGCAGAAAATAGCTTCTTCCTGTCATCACCATGCTATTATACCCGAAAAGTCATATCACACTTATCACTTGTCACTTATCACTTGTCACTTAGTCGAATCCCAGCTCCACCCGGGCTTCTTCCGACATCATGCTTTGGTCCCAGATGGGTTCGAAGACGAGGTTGACAACCACCGATTTGACGCCTTCCACACTTTCTATCTTCGTGCGTACATCCTCCAAGATGAAGTCGGCGGCAGGACAGGAAGGGGCCGTGAAGGTCATGTCGACATCCACCGAGGCATCGTCCTTGACGTCTATCTTATAGATCATGCCAAGGTTCCAGATGTCGACGGGGATCTCGGGGTCGTAGACGGTTTTGAGCACATCGACGATGCGTTCTTCTATTTGCGTTTTTTCTTCTGGTGTGATCATGTTTGTGAATGATGTTTGGATTTTACGTGCAAAGATACGAAATAATTTCTGAAAAGGGGCTGTTTGTCGAAATAAATCCTTACCTTTGTGGGAGTAAAAGCATGCATATATGAAATACTCCATCATTGTTCCTGTATACAACCGCCCCGACGAGGTGGACGAACTGCTGCAGAGCCTGTGCGAGCAAAGTTTGAAAGATTTTGAGGTGGTCATCGTCGAAGACGGCTCACAGAAGGACTGCAAAGAGGTGGTCGGGCGATATACCGACAGGCTGGACGTCAAGTACTTCATGAAGCCCAACAGCGGACCCGGCCAGAGCCGCAACTACGGTGCCGAGCGGGCTCAGGGCGACTATCTGCTGGTGCTCGACAGCGATGTGGTGCTGCCCACGGGTTACCTGCAGGCCGTCGACGATGAACTGCGACGCCAGCCGGCAGATGCCTTCGGCGGTCCGGATGCCGCCCATCCGTCGTTCACCGATGTGCAGAAAGCCATCTCCTACTCGATGACGAGTTTCTTCACCACCGGCGGCATTCGCGGAGGGAAGAAGAAACTGGACAAGTTCTATCCTCGTTCGTTCAACATGGGCATCCGCCGCGATGTGTATCTGCAACTGGGCGGCTTCTCGAAGATGCGCTTCGGCGAGGACATCGACTTCTCCTACCGTATTGTGGAGGCTGGCTATCAGCCGCGGCTCTTCCCCAGTGCATGGGTTTGGCACAAGCGCCGCACCGACTTCCGTAAGTTCTTCCGCCAGGTATATAATAGCGGTATCGCGCGCATCAACCTCGAGAAGCGGCATCCCGGCACGCTGAAACTGGTCCATCTGTTGCCCATGGTGTTTACCGTTGGTGTCATCGCATTGGTGCTCATCTCGGCGTTCGGTCGTGCCATGATGCACTACGATGCGCCCAACTGGCGGTCGTGGTACTGGGTGTGCGCGCTGCCCTGGCAGCCCATATTGTTCTATAGTCTTGTCATTTTCCTTGATTCCAGCATTCGCAACAAAAGTCTGAAGGTGGGTCTGCTCTCTGTTCCTGCCGCTTTCGTCCAGCTGATGGGCTACGGTTTCGGCTTCATCGAGTCGTGGTGGAAACGCTGCGTGAGAAAGCAGGATGAGTTCACTGCATTCGAAAAAAACTTTTATAGTTAATAGTGAAAAGTGAATAGTGAACAGTTATGATTACCTTTTACTCATGAGAGCGTTATGATGGAAAGAAAGGAAAGCGTGTTGAAGAATAAAAGCGAAAGCTTTGCAAAAAGAATCATCAAACTTTATCAGTATCTGATGAATGTAAAACATGAGACCGTCATTTCCAAACAAATATATCGTAGCGGCACAAGCATTGGCGCCAATATTGCGGAAAGCAGATTTGCACAAAGCGAATCGGATTTTATTAGCAAGCTTAGCATTGCCTTGAAAAAAGCTGAAGAAACGGAGTATTGGTTGAAGAGCTTAATGGGGGAGATTATCTTACAGGGACTGAATATCTCTCCATGTCGAAAGACAACAATGAAATTATCAGAATGCTTCTAAGTTCAATTAAAACAATGAAGAAAAAAATGGGAATACGATGAAAACAAACGACGAGATAAACACAAGAGGCGAGACAAATCATAACTGTTCACTATCAACTGATCACTCTTCACCGAAATTGGCCATCAACAATTGGGCAGAGGAAGACCGGCCACGCGAGAAACTCATGAGACTGGGCCCGGAGGCCTTGTCGAATGCGGAGTTGCTGGCCATCTTGATTGGCTCCGGCTCCACCAAGGAGAGTGCCGTGAGCCTGATGCAGCGTGTGCTGAACGACTGCGATAATAACCTGAATACGCTCGGCAAACGGAGCATTCACGAACTGATGACGTATAATGGTGTGGGGGAGGCCAAGGCTATCACCATCCTGGCGGCATGCGAACTGGGCAAGCGCCGTCAGCTGGAGAAGGCCGCCGAACGCCAGGACCTGGGCTCGGCCACGGCTGTCTACAACTATATGCACCCCAAGATGCAGGACCTGGACGTAGAGGAGGCTTGGGTACTGCTGATGAACCAAAACTACAAACTGATCAAGCCCGTGCGCATCTCGCATGGAGGACTCACCGAGACGGCCGTCGACGTGCGTATCATCATGAAAGAGGCCATTCTCTGCAATGCCACCGTGCTGGCTCTCTGTCACAACCACCCGAGCAACAATCCGCGGCCCAGCAGGGACGACGACCAGCTGACACAGCGCGTAAAGAAAGCCTGCGAACTGATGCGCATCCACATGATGGACCATGTGATTATGACCGACGGAGACTATTACTCTTATTACGAAAATGGTAGACTTTAGAAGGTGAAAACGCAGAAGAGTGCCACCGACACGCATTCCTGTTACTCTTGAGGAGTTTTTCACTCTTTCTTCCTTGGTCTCACAATCTGGACGTTATGGAGGAACCTTTGCCCCAACCGACAAGGCTTGTAAAACTCTATCAGATTGCTATTCAGCAAATGGAAGTGCTGAAGGATAACAGTAATAGGAAATGATTACAATTAACTTGCGAAAATTACCAAATTGCACTCATTTGCCTATTTTTATGTGCTTATATGCGTTAATATAAGAAAAAAAGCTTTTCCAATTCAGCATTATTACGTATCTTTGCGCCAAATTATACTTAACTAAAGTCAACAACAGAATGGAAAAAACAGTAGCCAAACCAGCTGAGGGCAAGCTGGGTATCATGGTGGTGGGCTGCGGAGCTGTCGCCACTACGTTTATGACAGGCGTCTTGATGACCCGTAAAGGACTGGCCAAGCCTATTGGCTCAATGACGCAGTATGACAAAATACGTGTCGGAAGAGGAAGCGCTAAGAAATACTTACCCATAGCCGAGATAGTGCCCCTGGCCGCACTCAACGACATTGAGCTGGGCTGCTGGGATGTATATCCGCAGAATGCTTATCAGGCAGCTATGTACGCCGAGGTGCTCAAAGAGAAAGATATCGAGCCGGTGCGCGACGAACTGGAGAAGATAGTGCCCATGAAGGCTGCCTTCGATAAGAACTATGCCAAACGTCTAGACGGCGACAACGTGAAGCAAAACCTGACCCGCTGGGAAATGGTGGAGGCACTGCGCGAGGACATCCGTACTTTCAAGGCCGAGAAAGGCTGCAGCCGCATCGTAGTGCTCTGGGCAGCCTCAACAGAAATCTATGTTCCGGTAGACGAAAGCGTGCACTACACCCTGGCCGACCTGGAGGCTGCCATGAAGGCCGACGACCGCCAACACATCGCCCCTTCCATGTGCTACGCCTATGCCGCGCTGACAGAGGGTGCCCCCTTCGTGATGGGTGCTCCTAATACCACTGTCGACATTCCTGCCATGTGGGAACTGGCCGAGAAGACCCACATGCCCATCGCCGGCAAGGACTTCAAGACCGGACAGACACTCGTCAAGAGCGGCTTCGCACCCATCATCGGTGTGAGAAGCCTCGGACTGAGCGGCTGGTTCTCCACCAATATCTTGGGCAACCGCGACGGACTGGTGCTCGACGAACCCGACAACTTCCGCACCAAGGAGGTAAGCAAGCTGTCGACACTGGAAACCATCCTGAGGGCCGAGGACAACCCCGACCTTTATCAAGACTACTATCATAAGGTGCGCATCAACTATTATCCACCGCGCAACGATAACAAAGAGGGCTGGGACAACATCGACATCTTCGGCTGGATGGGCTACCCCATGCAAATCAAGATTAACTTCCTTTGCCGCGACTCCATCTTGGCAGCTCCTCTCTGCCTCGACCTCTGCCTGCTCATCGACCTGGCTGCCCGTGCCGGCCGCTATGGCATACAACGATTCCTGAGCTTCTTCCTCAAGAGTCCGATGCACGACTACACCCAAGGCGAGGAGGCAGTCAACAATCTGTATCAGCAGTACACCATGCTGAAGAATGCCATCCGCGAAATGGGCGGTTATGAGGCCGACGAGGAAATCGACTGATTCATCGGCATCAAGAAAGAAAAGCAGGATGATTACTTCCTGATGATCCTGATTTTCTAGGTAAAGCCTTACATGTTTGCCTTTTTACGACAACACAATCAACGAACAAAGAGCCGACAGTTGACTGCCGGCTCTTTATTTGTTTTGCAGGTCACTCCCTTTGCAAGAATGACCTATACGATAGGCTTATTACTCCTTCACGCGG
>Ga0256407_10008290_pt1 | contig 15321 bp, 9 predicted proteins | sample RumenRJG_04DNA_FD_193489 | JGI IMG/M metagenome (GOLD analysis project Ga0256407, IMG submission 193489) | Bovine rumen microbial communities from Lethbridge, Alberta, Canada - RJG_04 | ecosystem: Host-associated > Mammals > Digestive system > Stomach > Rumen | place: Canada: Alberta | collected...
CGCCGCGTGGAGTTCGTTCACCCCGTGTCCAAAGAGCCCGTCAGCGTCGAGGCCCCGCTGCCCGACGACCCGCTGTGGCAGGCGTTTTCGATGGAAGATGGAAGATGTAAGATGGAAGATGTAAGATGTAAGATGTAAGACGGAAGATGTAAGATGTAAGAGTTAGGATGAAGAAGATTTTCTGGTGGATATTAGGCATTGTGCTGAGCCCCGTGCTGCTGTTCCTGCTGATGGTGGGCCTGCTCTACGTGCCTGTCGTCCAGAACTGGGCTGTCGACATGGTGGCCGCTGTCGCCTCGAAGAACCTGGGCATGAAGATCAGCGTCGGCCACGTGCAGCTGTCGTTCCCCCTGGACCTCAGCATCGACGGATTCCGGGTGATACACCGCAGCGACACCATTGCCGACATCAGCCATTTGGTTGCCGACGTGCAGCTGTGGCCGCTGCTGGACAGCAAGGTGGTGGTCAACGAGCTGGAAATCCGGGACACCCGGCTGAATACCAACGGCTATGTCGATGCCGTCCGCGTGAAGGGCGACTTCGGGCGGCTGGCGCTGAAGAGCCGCGGCATCGACCTGCGGAGCCAGACCGTCGACGTCAGCGGCGCCCGGCTGGAGGACGCCCGGCTGGACGTGCTGATGCGCGACTCGGTGCCCGAGGACACCACCCAGAGCAAGACGCTGTGGAAGATAGCGGCCGACAGCCTGACCATCGTGCGCTCCGACGTCGCCGTCCACATACCCGCCGACTCTGTTGACGTCCGCGTCGGCATGGGGCGGCTCGTGGCCCGTCAGGTGGTGGCCGACCTCGGAGCCCCCGCCTACTCGGTGGGCAGTCTGGACTGGGACGACGGGCGGCTGGCCTACAACGATATAGACATGCCCCGGCTGGGGCTGCACACCGGTCCGCTGACCATGCAGGGCGACAGCATCCACGTGCCGTCGCTGCACCTGCGGACCCCCGACAGCCAGGTGTCGCTGAGCCTCGACTTCCCCCTGTCGTTCGCCGACTCCGTCAGCCCCGGCAGCCTGCAACTGGCCCTCGACGCAGAGCTGAGCCGCCAGGACCTGCTGCCCTTCATGGCCGCCCTGCCGCGTAATGTGCAGGAGCGCTGGCCGCACTATCCGCTGTCCGTCAGGGGACGGGTGAGGGGCAACCTGCGGACGATGGACTTCACGGGCCTCGACCTGTCGCTGCCTACCGCCGTCAGTGCCCGTGCCGACGGCTTCGTGGCCAACCTCGACGACCTCCGCCGGCTGCGTGCCGACGTGACGTTCCGCGCCGAGACCCAGAACGTGGACTTCCTCATGGCCGCCCTGCCGCGCGACGTGCAGCGCAACTACCGCATCCCCCCCATGACCGCCGAGGGCCGCATCCGTGCCGACGGCGCACAATATACCGCTAACATCATCGCCCGCGAGGGGCAGGGCACCGTCAGCGTGGACGGACAACTCGATGCCAACCTGATGCGCTACGACGCCACCGTCGGCATAGACCGCCTGAACCTGCACCACTTCATGCCCCGCGACTCCATCTATACCGTCACCGCCGACATCAAGGCCCGCGGCCAGGGCACCGACTTCCTGTCGCCCCGCACCACGCTCGATGCCGACGGACACATCAGCCAGCTGGGCTACGGACGCTGGAACCTGGACAACATGAGCCTGCAGGCCCAGGTACGGGACGGCCGGGCCCACGCCACCGTCGACAGCCGTAACGCACTGCTCAGCGGTGTCGTCGGCGTGGACGCCCTGATGAACCGCCACAACCTGCAGGGCACCGTGACCGCCGACGTCAACGAGGTAGACCTCTACCGCCTCGGACTGTTCCCCAAACCCCTGAAGGTAGGGCTGTGCGGACACGTCGACCTAAGCTCCGACCTGCGGCTGACCCACAGCGTCAGCGGACTGCTGAACGACCTGACGCTGCGCGACTCGGCCAAGGTCTACAGGCCCGGCGACATCGGGCTGCTGCTGAAGACCCGTCCCGACACCACCTACGTCCGTGCACAGAGCGGCGACTTCATCGTCAAGCTGGATGCCAGCGGCGACTACCAGCGGCTGCTCAGGCGGCTGACCGTGCTGGCCGACACCGCCGCCGCACAGGTGGAGAACCGCGTGATAGACCAGCCCGCCCTGCGCCGACTGCTGCCCGACATGAAGCTGCACGTCGAGAGCAAGCGCGACAACCCCATAGCCACCCTGCTGAAGACCGGACAGCACATCGACTTCCAGGACCTGCTGCTCGACCTGACGGCGTCGCCCCAGGCTGGACTCAACGGCAGCGGACACATACACGCGCTGACCGTCGACGACGTGCGGCTGGACACCGTCAACTTCCGCGTCACCCAGCGCAGGGAACACCTCTCGTTCGGCGGGCAGGTGCGCAACAACAAGAAGAATCCCCAGTTCGTGTTCAACGCCCTCTTCGACGGCGTGCTGCAAGAGCGCGGCGCCACCTTCGGCGTGCGCTACTACGACGCCAACGACAAGCTGGGCGTCCGGCTGGGTGCACAGGCCGAGATGGTGGACAGCGGCATCAGCTTCCACCTCGTGCCCGAGCGGCCCACCATCGGATATAAGGAGTTCAACCTCAACCGGGACAACTACGTCCTACTGGGCCGCAACAACAAGGTGCAGGCCCGCATCGACCTCGTGGCCGACGACGGCACGGGTGTCAAGATATACAGCGAGCAGTCGGACCCGACAGCCCTGCAGGACATCACCGTCAGCCTGAACCGCCTCAATCTGGGCGAGGTCAGCGCCGTGCTGCCCTACACGCTGCCGCGCATGACCGGACTGCTGGACGGCGACTTCCACGTGGTGCAGGACGCCGGAGGACACATCTCGATGGTCAGCGACATGGACGTGTACCAGCTGACCTACGAGGGCAGTCCGATAGGCAACCTGAGCACCGAGCTGGTCTACCTGCAGAAGGAGGACGACGCCCACGCCGTGGAGGCCCGGCTGATGAAGGACGGCCATGAGGTCGGCCTGCTGACCGGCACCTATTATAATAAAGGTGAGGGAGCGCTCGACGCGCGGTTCCTCATGGAGCGCACGCCGCTGTCGATACTCAACGGATTCATTCCCGACCAGCTGTTCGGGCTGCACGGCTACGGCGAGGGCGAGCTGACCGTCAAGGGAAAACTGTCGGAACCCAAGGTGGACGGCGAAATCTACCTCGACTCGTCCTACGTGGAGAGCATACCCTACGGCGTGACGCTCAGGTTCGACAACGACCCCGTGCGCATCGTGGACTCCAAGCTGCTGTTCGAGAACTTCACCGTCTACGCCTACAACAACGAGCCGCTGAACGTTCAGGGCAACTTCGACTTCGGCCGGCCCGACCACATGACGCTCGACATGCGCATGAGGGCACAGAACTTCCAGATTATCGGTGCCAAGGAGAATCCCAAGAGCATCGCCTACGGCAAGGCCTTCGTCAACGTCTTCGCCTTCATGCGCGGCCCCGTCGACAACCTCACCATGCGCGGCCGGCTGGAAGTGCTGGGCTCGACGGACATGAGCTACGTGCTGCGCGACTCGCCGCTGACCACCGACAACCAGCTGAAGGAGCTGGTCAAGTTCACCGACTTCGGCGACACCGCACAGGTCGTCGTCCAGCGCCCGGTGCTGAACGGATTCCAGATGGACATGACCCTCGACGTGTCGAAGGGGGCGCACATCATGGCCTACCTCAACACCGACCACTCCAACTACATCGACCTGATGGGCGGCGGCTCGCTGCGTATGCAGTATTCGCCGACGGACAACCTGCAACTGCGCGGCCGATATACCCTGTCCAACGGCGAGATGAAGTACTCGCTGCCCGTCATACCGCTGAAGACGTTCACCATTCGGGACGGCTCCTACATTGAGTTCACGGGCGACCCCATGAATCCGACGCTGAACATCACGGCCACCGAGCGCACCAAGGCTGCCGTCTCAAACAGCAACGGGGTAGGGCGCAGCGTCGACTTCGACTGTGGTGTCAAGATTACCAAGACGCTCAACGACATGGGACTTGAGTTCACGCTGGATGCGCCCGAGGATATGCAGCTGCACGGCGAACTGCAGGCTATGGGGGCCGACCAGCGCGGAAAACTGGCCGTCACCATGCTGACCACGGGCATGTATCTGGCCGAGGGGACGGGTAACTTCTCCATGAACTCGGCCCTCAGCTCGTTCCTCAGCAGCGAAATCAGCAATATCACGGGCAACGCCCTGCGAACACTCGACCTGTCGTTCGGCATGGACAACGCCACTGACGCCACTGGTGCGTCGCATACCGACTACTCGTTCAAGTTTGCCAAGCGGTTCATGAACAACCGGCTGAAGATTGCCGTCGGCGGCAAGGTGTCGTCAGGTACGGAAATACAACAGCGTAACAAGTCGTTCTTCGACAACGTCTCGCTGGAGTACCGGCTCGACCAGACCGCCAACAAGTTTGTGACACTCTACTACCAGAACAACAGCTACGACTGGCTGGACGGCTATACGCAGAAGTATGGCGGCGGCTTCACGTGGCGACGCTCGCTGCAGAGCTTCTGGGATATCTTCCGCTTCAAGGACCCCAAGCCCGCCGGGCCTGTTAGTCCAAATAGTCCTGTTAGTCCAACGAGTTCAAATAGTCTGACTAATACCCCTGACTCCCTAAAGACTTCCCCCGATGAAAAGAAATAGTCTGCTATATATAATAATAGGTATATTGTTGTCATCCTGTTCCATGACCAAGAACATCCCCGAGGGCGACCAGCTCTTCACGGGACTGACCAAGATTTCCTACGACCCTGTGGAAGAATCGCCGCTTGACTCAGTGGTACCGATGGTGGAGAGCCCGTCGACCGCTGACTATTTCAGCACCATCAAGGAGGAAATCGAGGCCGCTCTGGCCACTGCTCCGAACGGTGCCATCTTGGGCAGCTCGTACTACCGTATGCCGTTCTCGTTCGGCGTCAGCGTCTGGAACCGCTATCAGGGAGCAGAGTCGGGATTCGGCAAGTGGATGCTGAAGTCCTTCGGCAAGCAGCCAGTGCTCATGTCGTGGGTCAATCCGGAACTGCGTGCCCAGGTGGCGCAGTCGGTGCTCCGCAATCATGGATTCTTCAACGGAGATGTAGGCTTCGAAACCATCACGCAGAAGAATCCCAAGACGGCCAAGATCAGCTATAGCGTCACCCCCGGGCGGCTCTATCGGCTTGACAGCGTGGGGTACTTCGGTTTCCCCGCCGAGGCAGACAGCCTGATACATGCCTCGCTCGCTGAGGCCAAGATTCATCGGGGAGACCCTTTCTCGGTCAGCAACCTTGACGCCGAGCGTCTGCGAGTCAGCCAACTGCTGCGTAACAACGGCTACTACTATTACCAGCCCAGCTATGCCTCCTATCTGGCTGACACCTTCGTGGTGGCCAACAAGGCTCAGTTGCGCCTACAGTTGGCAGACGGTATTCCGTCCGTCGCCAAGCGCAGGTGGTACATCGGACGTATCAACATCAATATGAAGAAGTCGTTCATGGAACAGCCCGCCGACTCGTTCCGCGGGCGTTTCTTCACGGTGCGTTTCTCCGGCAAACGTCCTCCCATCCGTCCGCGTGTGCTCATGGCCGACCTCCGTCTGCGTCCCCGCCAGCTCTATAGCTACGAGGACTATCAGGAGTCAATCACGAAGATTAATGCAATGGGGCTGTTCTCGATGACGGACTTTGTGTTCACGCCCCGCGATACGGTGGGCAATGATACGCTTGACCTGACGCTCAACTGTATCTTTGACAAGCCTTGGGACTTCTACGTCGAGACCAATTTCAATGCCCGCACCATTGGGCGCATGGGCCCCGAGCTGCGGCTGGGTGTCACCCGTCGCAACGCCTTCCGTGGGGGCGAGAAAATCGACATCAACCTGCACGGCTCGTATGAGTGGTCGACCAGTGGCGGTTCCAGCATGAACAACTATGAGTATGGTGCCGATGCCTCCATCGAGTTCCCGCGTATTATCGCTCCTTTCTTCGGAGGCAATTCGCGGCGCTTCGCACCAGGGAGTGCCAACGGTCGTCGCCCTGCCCGCCGTCGTCGCAGGTTCTATACTACACCCACTACGCTTGCCAAGATTTCTACGGACATCATCTACCGTCCCGACTACTACAAGATGCACGTCGTTTCGGGCGAGTGGACCTACAAGTGGCAGCCGACTGCCCAAAGCAGGCACGAGCTGTCGCCGCTGACCTTTAAGTATCAGTTCATGAACAGCCATACGGAAGCGTATGACTCGCTGGTGCGCAAGAATCCCTATCTGAAGGCTACCATGCAGGACTACTTTATTCCGGAGATGCGCTATACCTATACTTACAATTCGCCCACGACGAAGTTGCATCCCATACGCTGGGAGACGACCATTGCCGAGTCGGGCAATGTGGTGGCACTCTATGATGTGGTGGCGGGGCGCGACTGGAACGAGAAGAACAAGACCCTGTTCAAGAATCCCTATTCGCAGTTCGTGAAAGTGGAGACGGATTTCACCAAGACGTGGACGCTCAACAGCAGTTCACAGCTGGTGGCTCACCTCAATGGAGGCTACATCTGGTGCTATGGTAACAGTACGCAGGCTCCCAACTCGGAACTCTTCTATATGGGTGGTGCAAACTCCGTTCGCGCTTTCTCTGTGCGCGGCGTAGGTCCCGGTGATGTGGAGTCCTTTGGTGACCGTGCTACAGACTATCTGATGCGAAACGGCAATCTCAAGCTGTTGGGCAACCTGGAGTATCGTCAGCAGCTCTTTGGCAATCTGCATGGAGCGTTGTTCCTGGATGCCGGTAATGTGTGGAATACGGCCGAGGGTTCTGCTGGATATTTCCAGATGAAGAACCTCTTCCGACAGCTGGCCGTCGGCACGGGTATTGGCATTCGCTATAATCTCGACTTCCTGGTGGTGCGTCTCGACTGGGGTATCGGTCTCCATGTGCCCTATGAGACGGACAAGTCCGGCTTCTTTAATGCCGATGGCTTCAAGCGCAACCAGACGCTGCACTTTGCCATCGGCTATCCGTTCTGATACTGTTGATTGCTCTTATCCAACAATCTCGCGTGCACGTTGCAGGGCCAGGTCAATGTGGTTGCAGATGTTCTCTTCGCCCAGCAATTCGTTGAAGTGGTTGCGCTCAAGGACTGACTGAACCTTGGGGTTGACGCCGGAAAGGACGACTGTGACTCCTTCCTTCTGACTCATCTGACACATGTTCTCCAGGTTGTGCATACCCGTGGAGTCGATGAACGGAACCTTACGCATACGGATGATGCGGACCTTAGGCCGGCGGCCGTAGCGGGCCATGATGTCTTCGAAGCGGGTACCCGCACCGAAGAAGTAAGGACCGTTGATTTCGTAGACCTCAACACCCTCGGGAATGGTCAGGTGCTCCAGATTGCCCTTCTGCATGTCTGCGTCCTCGTTCAGGTCAATCTCGTTGAGCACGGCGTGAACATCAGTAGTCTCAGCCATGCGACGCATGAAGAGCAGGCAGGCGCAGATGAGTCCGAACTCGATGGCAATGGTGAGGTCGAAGATGATGGTCAGGAAGAATGTCAGCAGCAGTACCGTTACGTCGCTCTTGGGATTGTTGCGGGCCATTGCCAGGAACGAACGCCATCCGCTCATGCCATAGGCCACTACCACCAGCACGCCGGCAAGGCAGGCCATTGGGATGTATTGTGCCAGCGGCATGAGGAACAGGAAAATCATCAGCAGAATGACAGCGTGTACTATGCCTGCAACGGGAGTGCGACCGCCATTGTTGATGTTGGTCATTGTGCGGGCAATGGCACCTGTGGCGGGTATGCCGCCGAAAATGGGCGAGGCAATGTTGGCTATACCCTGTCCTATAAGTTCTGTGTTCGAATTGTGGTGGTCGCCGATGACACCGTCGGCAACGGTGGCGGACAGCAGCGACTCGATGGCACCCAGCACGGCAATCGTTACGGCAGGGCCAACCAAGCCTTTAATTGTTTCCCACGTGAGTTCAGGCACCACGGCATCAGGAAGGGTGGAGTTGATGCTGAAGCGGTCGCCAATGGTTTCGATGGTGGTCACACCGGCATACTGTTTGAGCAGTAGTGCGCCGATAGTCATGAGGATGATTGCTACCAGCGAGCCGGGGAGAGCCTTCAGTGGTGACAGGTGGAACAGGCGTGCCAGCATGGGCCAGGAGGCAATGAGTGCCACACTGAGTATTCCTACAGTTGCCGACCATGCGTCAATGGTGCCGATATGTGCAACATAGGCTATCCACTTTTCCACGAAGTCGCTTGGAACTGTATCCATCGTCAGGCCTAACAAGTCCTTGATCTGTGTGGTGAAGATGGTCACGGCGATACCTGATGTAAAGCCCACTACAATGGGGTAGGGGATGTACTTGATGATGGTGCCCAGACGGAGTACGCCTAACAAGATGAGAAACACACCAGCCATCAGTGTGGCAACGGTCAGTCCTTGCATACCGTACTGCTGTATGATGCCGTAGACAATGACGATAAAAGCTCCCGTAGGTCCTCCGATCTGTACTTTCGAACCTCCGAAAAGTGAAATCATGAGTCCTGCTACGATGGCGGTGATGATACCCTTCTCAGGGCTTACACCGCTGGCAATGCCGAAGGCAATGGCCAACGGAAGTGCTACAATGCCTACAATGACGCCGGCCATGAGGTCGGCCATGAATGTTTTGCGGTCGTAATTGCGAATGGCCGCAAAGAATTTGGGTTTAAAATCTAATGTCTTTTCCATAACTGTCGGCAAAGGTACGGAAAAAATATAAGGTGACCATCATTTGTGGCCACCTTAATATAATATAATGTGTATTTCTTGACTTACTTCGTCTTCAGCAGGTCACGAATCTCAGCCAACAGTTCCTCCTGAGTAGGTCCGGCAGGTGCAGCGGGCTCTGCGGGCTCTTCCTTCTTGCGGTTCAACTTGTTGATGGCCTTGAGCATGAGGAAGATACAGAAGGCTACGATGAGGAAGTCTACGACGTTCTGGATGAACTGTCCGTACTTCAGAACGGCAGCCCCTTCGCCCTCGCCAACCTGGAAAACCAAAGAGGTAAAGTCTACATTACCTGTAATCATACCTACACAGGGCATCAGGATGTCGTCAACCAGACTTGATACAATCTTACCGAAAGCACCGCCGATGATGACACCGACTGCCATGTCCATTACGTTGCCCTTCATGGCAAACTCCTTAAATTCACTGATAAAACCCATAATGTTTAATTTTTAATGTTTAACGTATAAGTGTTTAATTTGCAATCTGCGTTTAGCAATCTCAGGCCCTTACCCTTGATTTATCTCATTTTTATTGTTTTATATTCAATCTTTAATCTTAATTAAGAATGAAATCAAGTGCAAATATAGGAATTTTTTTGTAACTTTGCATCCGAAATCAAGAAAAAGTGTCAAATCGACGCGAAAAATTGACAATATTTAGGTATAACCCATTAAATAATTAAGCAAAAATGACAAAAGTAGCAATTAACGGCTTTGGCCGTATCGGTCGCCTCGCTTTCCGTCAGATGTTCGAGGCTGAAGGTTATGAAGTTGTAGCTATCAACGACTTGACAAGTCCTAAGATGCTCGCTCATCTGCTGAAGTATGATACCGCTCAGGGTGGTTTCTGTGGCAAGTTCGGTGAGAACAAGCACACTGTTGAGGCTGGTGAGGACTACATCGTAGTTGATGGTAAGAAAATTACTATCTATGCTATTCCTAACGCTGCTGAGCTGCCTTGGGGCAAGCTGGATGTAGATGTTGTTCTGGAGTGCACAGGTTTCTATACCTCTAAGGAGAAGGCTTCTGCTCACCTGACAGCTGGTGCCAAGAAGGTTGTTATCTCTGCTCCTGCCGGCAACGACCTGCCCACCATCGTTTACAATGTAAACCACAAGACCCTTACTCCCGCCGACACCGTTATTTCTGCAGCTTCTTGCACCACTAACTGTCTGGCTCCTATGACCAAGGCTCTGAACGACTTCGCTCCTATCCAGAGCGGTATCATGACCACCGTACACGCTTACACTGGCGACCAGATGATTCTGGACGGTCCTCAGCGCAAGGGTGATGTTCAGCGCGCTCGTGCCGGTGCTCAGAACATCGTTCCTAACTCAACTGGTGCTGCTAAGGCTATCGGTCTGGTTATCCCCGAGCTGAACGGCAAGCTGATCGGTGCTGCACAGCGCGTTCCGACTCCTACAGGTTCTACCACCATCCTGCACGCTGTTGTTAAGGGTGAGGTTACTGTCGAGGGTATCAACGCTGCTATGAAGGCTGCTACCAACGAGAGCTTCGGCTACACTGAGGAGAAGCTGGTTTCTTCAGACATCATCGGTATGAAGTTCGGTTCTCTGTTCGACGCTAACCAGACTATGGTTTCTAAGATTGGCGACGGCAACTCTCTGGTTCAGGTTGTTGCTTGGTACGACAATGAGAACTCTTATACTTCTCAGATGGTTCGCACCATCAAGTACCTCGCTGAGTTGAAATAATCATTTCAACGATAAAAATAATTGCCGTCCGATTTTGTCGGACGGCTTTTTTTGTTTATCTTTGCAACCAGAATTTATAGTTTATATCATAACCATTGAAAAGTTTGTTGTTTTTTAAGGTCAATTGGTGGCTGTTTGTCATACCTGTTGTGCTGATGAGCTGCCAGAAGAACAAGGACGAGGTAGCAAGGGACTATGCCGGCACGGTCTTGGTTCAAAATAGTGTGCAATCGGTCAGCACCCAGAACAGTGAGATGCAGCAGATGATTGAAAAAGGCATTGTGTTGGAGCGTGCGAGAAGTATATTCAGCATGGTCCGATATAACACTATGAGTATGGGTGGTGCCCCGATGGGCGACCTGTTTGACAAGGCCTACTGTTCGAAGTCGTGGAACAAGATGCTTATGCAAGTGCGTTGTAAAGAGGAAGAGACTGCCACCTTGTTTTTCGAGATAGAGCACTGGACAATGACTCGTGAACCAGGCATTGTAACCTTTGACGACTTTGAGGTAAGCCGATTGTCAATGGATTCCGTTATGACGGCATCTGTCAATTTTGTGGCCTACAGTGCAGACTCGTACACGCCGGCCCGAATCGATATGGTGTATGAGGACGGACGCTGGGTGATAGACAATTTCCACGACCTGAAATACAAACTGAATGCCCGTGAGAGCATGAAGTATTACCTGAGAAAAGAAGACGTGATATAGCCGATATTTAGTCTTGCTTGTCAGCATATGTCGGAACGGATGATTACTATACTTGGCCCCACTGCCAGCGGAAAGACCCCTTTGGCTGCCTCGTTGGCAAGAGAGGTTGGCGGGGAGATTATCTCTGCCGACTCGCGGCAGGTATATCGTCGGATGGATATTGGGACGGGTAAGGACCTTGAAGACTACGGAGATGTTCCCTACCATCTGATCGACATTGCAGAGCCAGGCACCAAGTATAACTTGTTCCAATATCAGCAGGACTTCTTCGACGCCTATCATAATATAATAGGTAGAGGGAAGACTCCTATTTTGTGTGGTGGCACAGGACTGTACATTGAAGCTGTGCTGAAAGGCTACAAACTGTCCCCCGTTCCGCAGAATCCTGAACTCCGGAAAAGTTTGGAAGACAAGACGCTGGACGAACTGACGCGGATGCTGGTGGAACTGAAGCGACAGAACGGCTCCAACATGCACAATAAGACGGATGTGGACTCGTGTCAGCGAGCCATCCGTGCCATTGAGATTGAAACCTATAACCTGCATCATCCGGTGCCACGTCGTGAACTGCCCCCGGTCAACTCCGTCATCATTGGCGTCAACATCGATCGAGAGACGAGAAGACAGAAAATCACCAAAAGGCTGAAAGCCCGATTGGAAGGGGGAATGGTAGATGAAGTGCGGGGCCTGCTGGACGAGGGTATTCCTGCAGAAGACTTGATATACTACGGATTGGAGTACAAGTTCGTAACGGAGTACGTGACAGGTCAGGTCACCTACGACGAGATGTTCCAACGTCTGGAAATAGCCATCCACCAGTTTGCCAAACGGCAGATGACTTGGTTCCGAGGTATGGAGCGCCGTGGATTCGCCATTCATTGGATAGATGCCTTGCAGCCTATGGACGAAAAAGTAAAAGCAATTATACAGATAACTCAAAACTCTGGACTATGAATTCTGAACAAAATAGATGGGGCATTCTGTACTGTCCCAAAGGACATAGCAACAAGCAACGGGAGCGAATCCAGAAGGCGCTGGACGAACGTCAGGTTCAGTACGATTTCGTGCAGAGCGAGTCTACGGACAGCGTTGAGCGACTTGTAACCATGCTTATCCATAATGGTTACAAGACCATCATTGTAGTGGGTGGCGACTCGGCTCTGAACGATGCTGCCAATTGCCTGATGAAGGAAGAAAAGCAGGTTCGCGACGAGATTGCCTTGGGTGTCATACCCAATGGCGTGATGAATGATTTTGCCCGCTATTGGGACTTCAAGGAAGGCAATTTGGAGCAGACCGTCGATTGGCTTATCAAGCATCGTGTACGCAAGATAGACTTGGGCTGTATCCGTTACCAGAACAAGCAGGAGGAACAGTGTCATCGCTATTTTCTCAACTGTGTCAATGTGGGTCTCATTGCCGACGTCATGAACCTTCGCCGGCAGGCACACTCGCTGTTGGGCTCGCGTACGCTCTCATTTATTGCCTCCCTGTTCCTCATGATATTCCACCGCATGGAGTACAAGGTGAAAGTCAAGATTAACTACGATACTGTAGAGCGTAAGATTATGACTATGTGCGTGGGGTCTGGTCCGGGTTATGGACAGACACCCAGTGCAGTGCCTTATAACGGTATGCTCGACGTCTCGCTGGTCTACCATGCCGAGATTGTCCAGGTCTTTGCCGGCCTATGGCTCCTGCTGACGGGACGCTTCCTGAACCACCGTAGCGTACATCCCTATCGCACCCGCGAGGTGGAGGTCGTTGAGGCCAAACACGCACTGGTTGGTGTTGACGGACGACTCATAGGTACACCTGTCGGCTCATATCGCATTAGTGTGGAACAAGAAGTCATAAATTTCCTCATTCCGGACTAAGAAAATGTGAAATAACTGAAAAAAAAGGCGTTTTTGAAAAAAAGTGCCTTTTTTATTTTGCAGTCACAATGAAATTGTGTACTTTTGAGGGAGATTTTTACGAATCCTAAAACAAAATAAATACCCTATTAAGGAACTATGAGTTATTTACGATTAGAAAAAGCTGTAATGACCAACTTGGAGGAATCCCTCCGTCGTGAATTGCTTCGGACTAACCGTTCTGGTGCCTACAGTGCGTCTACACTGGTAGATTGTAACACACGTAAGTATCACGGTTTGCTCGTTGTTCCCGTGCCAGAACTCGATGACGAGAACCATGTGTTGTTGTCGTCGTTCGACTGCACGGTTATTCAGCACGGTGCAGAGTTCAATCTCGGACTCCACAAGTATCAGGGCAACAACTTCAGCCCTAATGGTCACAAGTACATCCGTGAGTTCACTTGCGACGTAGTGCCCACCACGCTCTATCGCGTTGGTGGCGTAGTGTTAAAAAGGGAGACCATCTTCCAAACCTATGAGGACCGCATCCTGATTCGCTATACGCTGGAGGATGCCCATTCGGCAACGACGTTGCGTTTCCGTCCTTTCCTGGCATTCCGTTCAGTGCGCCAGTTTACACACGAGAACGCCACAGCCTCGCGTGAGTACCACGAGGTGGACAATGGTATCAAGACGTGTATGTATGCTGGCTATCCTGACCTCTACATGCAGTTCAACAAGAAGAACGAGTTCGTCTTCCAGCCCGACTGGTATCGTGGCATTGAGTATCCCAAGGAGCAGGAGCGTGGCTACGCTTCTAACGAAGACCTCTACGTACCCGGCTACTTCGAAGTCAGCATCAAGAAGGGCGAGAGCATCATCTTCGCTGCTTCGACGAAGGAGATTAAGAGCTCTACGCTGAAGACGCTGTTCCAGAAAGAGATTGACATTCGCCAGCCGCGCGACAACTTCTATCACTGTCTGGTGGCTGCAGCTCATCAGTTCCACTTCCGCGATCGCCGTAGTGGCAGTTCGCCGGAACATCTTGACGACAGTGACGACCGTTATCTGTTGGCTGGTTATCCTTGGTTCAAGGCCCGTGCCCGCGATACGTTTATCGCACTGCCTGGTCTGACGCTGGCTATTGGTGAGCAGGACTACTTCGAACACGTGATGAAGACTGCTGAGAAGGGTCTCCGTGAGTTTATGGAAGACAAGCCTCTCAGCGTGAAGATGTACGAGATTGAGCATCCCGACGTTCCTCTATGGGCTGTCTGGGCTATCCAGCAGTACGCCAAGGACGCCGGTGTCGAGAAGGGATACAAACGTTATGGCAAGCTGGTCAAGGACATCGTGAAATATGTTATCGAGGGTGGCAACTCCAATATGCGTCTCGACGACAACGGCCTGCTCTACGCTAATGGTCGCGACAAGGCCATCACGTGGATGAACTCGACTGCTAACGGGCGCCCTGTTGTTCCACGCTCTGGCTACATCGTTGAGTTCAATGCCCTGTGGTACAACGCCCTGAAGTTTTGTGCAGCCTTGGAGGCCGAGTTCGGCGACAAGAAACTGGCAGAGAAGTTAGAAAAGCGTGCTGAGGTCTGCAAGCAGTCGTTCGTTGACACCTTCATGAATGAGTACGGCTATCTGCTGGACTATGTTGATGGCAACATGATGGACTGGAGCGTACGCCCGAACATGATCTTCGCTGTGGCACTCGACTACTCGCCGCTGTCGCAAGACCAGAAGAAGAGCGTGCTCGACATCTGTACCCGCGAGTTGCTGACTCCAAAGGGACTGCGCTCGCTGTCGCCTAAGAGCGGCGGCTACAATCCTATGTATGTCGGCCCGCAGACGCAGCGCGACTATGCCTACCATCAGGGCACTGCTTGGCCTTGGCTGGGCGGATTCTACATGGAGGCTTGTCTGAAGCTCTACAAGCGTACCCGCCTGTCGTTCATTGAGCGTCAGATGGTGGGCTACGAAGACGAGATTAACTATCATGCTCTGGGAACTATCAGCGAACTGTTCGACGGCAATCCGCCGTTCCACGGACGTGGTGCTATGGCTTTCGCCATGAATGTGGCTGAAATCCTGCGTACGCTGAAGTTGCTGGAGAAGTACACTTATCAAAAATAAATAAGGAGGACGCTATATGAAAGTACTAATGTTTGGATGGGAGTATCCTCCTCACGTATTCGGTGGACTGGCCACCGCTAACTATGGT
>Ga0256407_10008291_pt1 | contig 15321 bp, 11 predicted proteins | sample RumenRJG_04DNA_FD_193489 | JGI IMG/M metagenome (GOLD analysis project Ga0256407, IMG submission 193489) | Bovine rumen microbial communities from Lethbridge, Alberta, Canada - RJG_04 | ecosystem: Host-associated > Mammals > Digestive system > Stomach > Rumen | place: Canada: Alberta...
CTTTATAGCACAGGCTGCAGCTGAATGCTCTGCTGAAGCATCAGCAAGCTCAAACGCATGTTCTACGCTTAAATCCTCTAGCCCCTCAATCTCAATAATCTTGCCTGAGAAAACATTCTTTTTGCCCTTCTTCTCAACGGTTAGAAGACCTTTTTTGATAGCAAAGTAAGGAATGGCATGTACCAGATCTCTAAGTGTGATACCCGCCTTGCGCTTACCTGTAAATTTAACCAGAACAGACTCTGGCATATCCAGAGGCATAATTCCGGTTGCAGCAGCGAAGGCTACAAGACCAGAACCTGCAGCAAAGGAAATACCCAGAGGCATACGGGTGTGAGAATCACCACCGGTACCAACTGTATCAGGCAGACACATTCTGTTAAGCCAGGTATGAATTACGCCATCACCTGGATTTAAGGCAACACCGCCACGGGAGTGAATAAACTTAGGCAGAGTTGAGTGAGTCTTAACATCAACACTCTTTGGATAGGCTGCAGTATGACAGAATGACTGCATAACCATTGGAGCTGTGAACTTCAGACAGGCTAAATCAACCAGCTCATCACGTGTCATAGGACCAGTGGTATCCTGAGAACCGACTGTGGTGATTACAGGCTGACAGTACTGACCAGGACGGATACCTTCAACGCCGCAGGCACGACCAACAATCTTCTGAGCACGGGTAAAGCCACCTGTAGCTTTAACCTCTGAGGCCTTGGCAAACACATCAGATGGACCAAGTTTCAGATAAGCTCTGGCTCTGTCAGTCAGATCCTTACCGATAATCAGAGGAATTCTACCGCCGGCACGAACCTCATCCAGTAGAGTTGGTGTCTTAAGAGAGAAACGGCATAATACCTCACCGCTCTCATGGCTGGTGATGGTACCGTCGTAAACGTTAAGATCAACCACATCACCGCGATTAAGTTTTGAAACATCAGCCTCCAGAGGAAGTGCACCTGAATCTTCTAGAGTATTGTAGAAAATAGGAGCAATCTTGCCACCGACAACTACACCACCGGCTCTTTTATTAGGAACACCTTCGATATCATGACCGATGTGCCATAAAAGAGAGTTGGCAGCTGATTTTCTTGAGGAACCGGTTCCAACCACATCACCTACGAAAATCAGAGGATAGCCTTTGTTTTTTAAAGCTTCAATAGTAGAGATAGGGCCTTTAACACCTTCAACATCAGCTTTCAGATCATCACGGGACATCTTGTACATAGCAAGTGCATGCAGAGGAATGTCAGGACGAGACCAGGCATCAGGTGCTGGAGAAAAATCATCAGTATTGGTTTCACCTGCTACCTTGAAAACAGTCAGGGTTACCTTTGAAGGAAAACTATTCTTTGAAGTAAACCAGGTGGCATCTGCCCATTTTTTAATTAAGCTTAAGGCATTGCCGTTGCCCTTGTCTGCAAGCTTGGCAATCTCGTCAAAAGCATTGTAGATAAGCAGAGTATGTTCAAGTGCAGTCTCAGCCTCAGAGGCCATAGCAGAATCTTCAAGCAGACTAATCAGATATCCTACGTTGAAGCCGCCCTTCATGGTGCCTAACAGCTTTACGGCGAGAGACTTATCGACAACGGGACTTACAGTCCTGCCTGAAGCAATGTTATAGAGGAACTCTGCCTTGACTGCAGATGATTCATCTACACCAGGATTGATTCTGTCCTTAAGAAGATGCAGCAGCTCTTCTTCTGAGCCTACTGGAGGATTCTTTAAAAGCTCACAGAGCTCTCTGGTAAAATCTGCATTCAGAGGCAGAGGCTCAACACCAAGACGAGCACGCTCTTTAGCCTGCTCAAAATACTCAGTTAAATACTTTTCCATATAAGCGGTACACCTGTGGTAATTATCGTATCTGGCTCCAGTCAAAGAACTTACCCGGATCGGTTTTTCTGCCTGGTGCTACTTCATTATGTCCGGCAATATTGTTGCCAATCTCCGGATAGTTTTTCTTAAGGACTGCGATAACTTCCTTAAGAGTTGAATACTGCTCTATAGTGTATTCAAGATCATCACAGCCCTCAAGTTCGATACCAATTGAGTAGTCATTGCACTCTTTGTGCCCATTATATGATGATCTGCCAGCGTGCCAGGCTCTATCCAGGAAGGATACATACTGGGTGATTACGCCCTGACGATTGATGAACAGGTGGGTAGAAACCTCAAGATGAGCCACTTCCTTAAAATAAGGATGAGCATTTGGATCCAGAGTACCCTTGAATATATCATCAACGTAAGGTCCGCCGAACTGGCGAGGAGGAAGAGAAATACAGTGAATTACAATAAGAGAGATTTTAGTCCCCTCAGGTCTTTTACCAAACCTGTCAACAGGGACTTTACGGATGTTTATATCGTCAGAATATAGCCATCCTGACTTGATTTGAAACACGGATACCTCCTTTTAGAAGGCAGTTAAGGTCTTTTTGGTGTCAAGAAAGTTAATAACATTTGACTTGGACTTCTGAGTATCAGCAAACTGGATTACTTCGTAGTTTGATGAATCAGACAGTAAAGCTCTGAGCAGACGATTGTTCAGATCATGACCGGTCTTGTAAGCCTTGAAGTTTGCAAGAATGCTGTGACCGTCCATGTACAGATCACCGATAGCATCTAAAAGCTTATGCTTAACAAACTCATCCTCGTAACGCAGACCTTCTGGATTGATTACTCTGTGATCATCAAGAACAACGGCATTCTCAAGTGAACCTCCTAATGCAAGATTGTGAGCATGCATATACTCAACATCTCTCATAAAACAGAAGGTTCTTGCTCTTGAAACGTCACGGGCGAAAGCCTCACCGGTAAAGCTCATGGCATAGTGCTGCTTATCCTTATCCATTGCAGGATGGTTAAAATCAATCTGAAGATCAAGATTGAAACCGCTCTCTGAAGGAGTAAGCTCTGCCCACTTTCCTTCGTTCTCAACACGAACCTTACGTACTACACGCAGGAATTTCTTTGGAGCAGACAGTTCCTGAATGCCTACTGAAGCAAACAGGTAGATGAATGGCTGAGCAGAACCATCCATTACAGGAATCTCTGGGGCATTAACATCAATAAACAGATTATCAATACCTAAGGCTGAAAGCGCAGCGGTAAGATGTTCAACAGTAGAAATACGGACACCGGTTTCATTAACCAGAGCGGTACACAGCTGTGTATCCTTTACATTGTCCGCAGTACATTTCATTGTAACACTAGGATTCAGATCGGTTCTTGTATACACAATACCGGTATCTGCAGGAGCTGGACGGAAAGCCACCTCTACCTTTGCACCTGAATGTAAACCGATACCAGTCATGGATACTGGCTTTAGAATTGTACGCTGATTGATCATCAAAATACCTCACAATTTTCTGAGTGTAATTATAGTACATCTTTCAGATATGTGAAACTCGTCAAAAATAATTTTAATTTACGAGCTTCATTTGTATCTCATCTTAAGATGCATTTCTTAGCGATACCTTAGCTGTATTTACAACCTTTCGTTAACATTCAATTTTTCTAAATCTATATGTTTCTATACTTCCGTATATGAGAATATTCTCCAAAAATTAAGGTCAGCAGTTGCTGACCTTATAGACTAGAATTCATTTTTTGAGTTTAGGATTGGAGGAAGATTCCACGCATCAGAGCTCTGACCCTGATTGCTCATAGAATTAAATCCACCGTTATCAAAAATCTTGGTATTGGATGTCTGAGCAATGGTCTGACTGTTTTCTGTATTGTCGGAAAACATCGCTGCCTTGTTAGCCTCTCGCTCATTCAGATTTCTAAGCTCGCGCTTTGCCATATTGGCAGGCTTCTTTGGATCTACGGCACTGATACCAGCAATCAGCAGAGTCAAAGAAACCTCATCCTCGGCAAGATTCTCATCAAAGAAGATACCGGTCTTGCAGTCAGCATCCTCATCAGCATAAGCCTGAATTGCTGAACATACATTGTCCAGCTGAATAATCGGGAAGTTTGGATTGATCTTTACATAAGCCATAACACCTGAGGCTGATCTGATATCCACCTGATCTACCAGAGGGGAATTGATAGCCTTATCAACCGCATCCTCAACCATGTTTGGACCTTTACCGAAACCGTTGCAGATAACGGCATGGCCTCTGCCACGCATAATGGTAACCACGTCAGCAAAATCAAGGTTGATAAAGGCTGGTACGGTGATAGCGTCTGTAATGCCTCTTACAGCATTGAGCAGCACATCATTTGCACATTCAAAGGCCTTGATGATGGCAATGTTGGCTCCAAGATTACGCAGAAGCTTGTCATTATCAATAACAATCAGTGAATCCACATGCTTTGACAGCTCAGTAATACCTGACTCGGCATTTACAGCATGACGTTTACCCTCAAAGGTAAATGGCTTGGTTACCACAGCTACAGTCAGAGCACCAACTTCCTTTGCAATCTGAGCAATGATTGGAGCTGCACCGGTTCCTGTACCACCACCCATACCTGCGGTAATAAAGATCATATCAGCGCCCTGCAGAAGTTTTTTAATATCTTCAGCGGACTCTTCGGCTGCCTTTCTACCCTTGTTTGGATCACAGCCAGAACCAAGTCCGGCGGTCAGCTTAACGCCGATCTGAACCTTGATATCAGAAGTTGATCTGGTCAGAGAATTGGCATCGGTATTAACCGCAATAAACTCCACATTCTTCAGATTATTGTCAATCATGTGCTGAATGGTATTGCAGCCACCGCCACCTACACCAACAACGATAATTTTTGCGTTATATATTTTATTAGTTTCAGTAGAACCAATTACTGAATAATCGTCGCTCATGTCTATCTCCAAAAAAATCTATACACACTTATCTTAATAGTAGCACCCAAGTCTTAAAACAAACATAGAACACTTGCGAAAAAATTGAGTAATATCATAATTTTGTTAAAAAATTTCGAAAAACAGCCGTTTCCATATCAACTTAGATGACAAAATTCTGAAAATTACACAGACCAGAAACGAAACCACCACTTGTATTAAGTGGTGGTAATAGGTTAAAGCTGCTCAAAATATTTCTTGGCAAGCTTTATATATTCACTGTTTATGTATTTCTGGGACTTGATTCGGTTGCTTATCTGAATATCACTGGTATCAAGAGACTTGAGCACAACCAGAGTATTGCTGGTCAGATCTTTTTCAAGATTCTGAATCCAGCTTCTGCGGTGGCCCTGCTGCTCAAAGAGTTTTATCTGCTCATCTAAAGAGGTAACATGATGTTTCTTCAGATCATCAAGACATTCCTCTTTGGTATATTCCTTTGAGGCAAGCTGTCTGTAGAACTGCTGGTAGGAGTCAACCAGAGAGTCAATATCATCAAGCTGGATCTGCAGAGCCTTAAAATACATGGCCAGGAACTTTGCGACAAGTTCTGGATTTTCATGTGCAAATTTTTCATCAACCTTGATTGTACAAGGAATAACTTCTCCTAGCTGTTCGGCTGAGACAACCTCTTTATAGCCAAGCTTCAGGGCATCATTCAGATCAGGTGACCATAAAGCCAGTGCATGATATTTGTTTTTCTGAAGTTCACCGGAAATATCTGAGTCTGGAAATTTAATAAGTTTTACATCATTCAGATCAAGACCAAAGATATCAAGCCATCTTGCAAGGGTATAAATTGCTGAAGATACTCCTTTGAATGCAAACGTCTTTCCTTTGATAGCCTCAGGAGAACCGTAAACCTTTGGAAAATACTCATCATATCCCTGTGTTTTGAAGATATCGCTGTTCTCCATGGCAAGAACAGATGTCGCTGCAGATTCATCGTTAGCAATGGCGATAACTTCCACAAACACATCCTTACCGCCCATAATAAATGGCACATGACTGGTACAGGATATATTCCAGGAGGTAGGATCTTTACGATACTGGTTCATTAGTGCAAGACCATTGTAACTGGAGATAGTCAGATCCAGCTCAAAGCCAAGTTTCTTATCCCAGCCCTGCTGCTCTGCATACCACAGCAGAAAACCTTCATGCTCCATGAGGAAGGTAGCCTTTACCTTTGGAAGTTCTGCCGCACTGCAGATAAAACTAAACATCAGAGCACAGACACAGACTAACTTTGAAATAAAACTATTCATTTTCTGTTCTCCAAACTATTTCTTTATGTTAGACAGGATTCGGCGAGCCTGCTTTAGATATTTGTCTGTTACAAATCTAGGATTCTTAACCTGCTTTGAGGTCATAGTGAAATCAGAGGTATTGCTGTCATAAAGTATCAGCATCAGACTACTTGCAATAGTGGATTCAAGTCTCTGAATTGAACTCTTGCCATGAGCTTTCTTTTCAAAGAGTTTTAGCTGTGATTCCATAGGAAGTACAGAATGACGGAGAATATCATACTCACAGAACTCCTTGGAGAATTCAAGATTTGAATATTTTCTGAGGAATTTCTGATAGTCTTTAGTCAGCGAACGAGGATTCTCAATCTGTGTCTCAACTGCCATCATATATGCTGCCAGCATCTTTGCAATTACATCCTCGTGATCCTCGGTATATTCTTTATCAACCAGGAACATCATAGGAATTTCAGCATCAACATCATCAGCGGTTGAAACCAGCTTTAAGCCTTTTTGCTCTGCAAGATAGGTATCTGGCGACCAGATGGCAATACCATCGACTTCACCTTTCTCCAATGCGAGAATACTGTCCTTACCTGCCAGATCAACTATATTCACATCTGAAAAGTCCATGTCAAAGATTTCAAGATACTTAACCAGCATATAGGCTCCTGAGGTAAGAGTCTTGATGGCAAATGTCTTTCCTTTGATGGTCTCAGGAGAACCATACACATCGGGATAGTCTTCATTCCAGCCCTTTTCTTTTAAAATATCGCTGTCTGGTTTTACATAGATTCCGGTAGTATTTGACTCATCATTAGCAATGCCGACAATCTCCAGAGGCATCTGATTCGTGCCTACTATCAGAGGAATACTGGTAACACAGGTAACATTCCAGCTTGATGGATCCTTGCGATGGCGATCCATCATATCAATACCGTTGGTATCCAGAATTGTGAGATCAATATTCACACCTACTTTTTTATCAAATCCTTGTTTTTTGGCATACCACATCAGAAAGCCCTCATGCTCCATCAGCATGGTGACCTTGATTCTTGGCAGGTCGAAAGCCATAACCTGCATCGTACTAAAAAACAGCAGAATAACGCCAAAAAAAATCCTTAACAGACAGGAAACCATGACGCCCCCTAGAAACTAAATGTATTTATTGAAGATATGCTTATAGGTCGGAAAAATCTCCCGCATCTAACTAAGTATAGAAATAAAGAAAAGATGAAATATTTATAAGTTATGACTTTTGCAGAAAAGATCAAAAAACTAGGAAAGGAAATTTCAGAAATGGGAGAAAAAAGGGAGCAGATCTGAAATTAATACAGTTCAAAAACAAAAGTTCCCAAACCTGAACGGAAAGGGAACCTTTTAACCAGGTTAAGTTCTGGTTATTTATTATTCTGACTTAGAACGAAGGATTGGAGGAAGATTCCATAAATCATCCTTTGAATCCTCTACTGGGCTCTTACCAAAGGTATCAACTGGAACCTCAGCAATTTCGTTAACATTTCTAAAGGTTGGTTCCTGATTTGCTGAACCAAAACCAGTGAAACTGCTCTGCTGGTGCTGACGTGAGAATCCAGAATTATCCATCTGCTGATTCATCTGAGGCTGAGAAGCCTGATTCTGCATTGGCTGCTGATTCTGACGCTGGAAACCAAAGTTGTTATTGTTTACGTTACCAAAGAAATTTGGCTTGGCAACTTCTGCTGCCCCCTTGGCAATCTGAGAACGAGCCTTGTTGGCTGGGTTGTTGGTATCAGTTGCGCTGATGCCGGTGATCAGAATGGTAATTGATACCTGATCCTCTGAGATTGACTCATCAAAGCTCATACCAAATTTGCAGTCTGCTTCCTCATCAGCATATGACTGAATTGCGTTACAGATTTCCTCCCACTTGGTGATTGGGAAGTTTGGATTTACACGAACGTTAGCCAACAGACCTGCTGCTGACTTAATATCAACCTGTTCAATCAGAGGAGAGTGAATTGCTCTATCAACTGCATCCTCAACGAAGTTTGCACCCTGACCAACACCGTTACCGATCATTGCATGACCACGACCACGCATTACGGTTACAACGTCAGCAAAGTCAAGGTTAATAAAGCCAGGGTTGGTAATTGCATCGGTAATGCCCTTAACAGCATTTAACAGAATATCGTTTGCAGCATTGAAAGCATTAACGATTGAAATGTTTGCACCAAGATTCTTTAACAGCTTGTCATTATCAATAACAATCAGTGAATCTACGTGTTTTGAAAGCTCAGTAATACCGGACTCGGCATTTACCATGTGACGCTTGCCTTCAAACTTGAATGGCTTGGTTACAACTGCAACAGTTAAGGCACCAGTCTCCTTTGCAATCTCAGCAATGATAGGAGCTGCACCTGTACCGGTACCACCGCCCATACCTGCAGTAATGAATACCATATCAGAGCCCTGGATCAGTTTCTTAATATCTTCCTTAGACTCTTCAGCAGCCTTGCGTCCTTTGTTAGGATCACAGCCTGCACCTAAACCGTTGGTTAATTTAACACCAATCTGAACCTTTAATGGTGAAGTTGAGTTAACCAGAGCCTGTGAATCGGTATTCACAGCAATAAATTCAACTCCAGACAAGCTTTCATTGATCATATGCTGCAGTGAGTTACCACCGCCACCGCCGATACCTAATACACGAATAACGCAAGAACCTGATGGTGTAATAGTGGTTCCTGTACCTGCATTTGCTACTGACTCAACACGAAAATCGCTCATTTTTATTCTCTCTGCAAAAATCTTTTCTAAATCATACCAATAAATATGGCTTAGTGTATAAATTAAACCCTAATTTTTTGTAGTAGCTCACGCACTACTTAATACCGCCAGAACAGGCTTACAGCTCTCGGGATATCCATTCAAGAGCTGCACCTAATATGCCCTTGCCCTTTTTACCTTTCTCATTACGTTCATCATCGGTATACTGCTTAAGATCATCAAATCTTGCGGATCTTAATAATCCTATTGCAACGGCCTTATCTGAATCTGAAATAATTGCTGGTTCTCCGGCATTTTCAAAAAGGCTGATACCGATAGGATGACCGACTCTTACCTTGGTATTGCACTTTAAGAAAGTATTATCCTGGAAATTGTAATCACGAACCCACTCTGAGAATACCTGCTCAATACCAGGAAGTTTTGAAGTACCACCGGTAAGAACAATACCACCGCCTATTTCCAGGCTCTTTAAAGTTGAGCTGCCGTAGAAATTGATACGCTGGAAAATCAGTTCACACATGCTTCTGATACCACGGTTGATAACATCTGCAAGAGTGCCGTTGCGAACTGCAACCTCACTGGAGCTTACCTGAGTGGTATTTGACTCGGTGTCAGGAATTCTGATGGAGATGTTGGCATTGTCCTCAGAAAGGAATCTTGAATCAGCACATCCGTAATTACACTTGATGAACTCGGCATTCTTCATAGAGATGGAGAATTCCTTGGCAATCATCTTGGTAATGTAGTTGCCGCCGTCATCAATACCGAAGGATAAAAGCTGACGCTTGCCCTCATAAACAGTCACGTTAACGGTACCGCCACCGATATCCACATGAATTACACCGATTTCCTTCTCCGCATCAGTTAAAACTGCGCTTGATGCGGCATTTCCTGCATAAATAATTGAGCAGACGTCCAAATCAGGATTAGTCATGCGAATAGCTTTTTCGATATTGTTCTTGTACATAAAGCTGCAGCCAATTACATGTACACTGGCAGAAAGACGCTTTGCATACATGCCGATAGGATTGGTTACCTGCTCGGAGCTTTCGGTTACATACTGCTGAGGGATTGCATGAATAATTGAATAATCTGCAGCATTGAACTGTACACCGGCCATTGCCATTCTTACAGCCTTATTACGGTCTGATTTCTCGATGGTACCAGACTGAATGGTGGAATGCCCCTGCTGGTTTTCTGCAACAATAAAACAACCTGGCACACCGGTTACTATTTTCTCAATAGTGACACCGTAGGTTTTCTGATAATCCTGAATTAAATAGGCAATCTGACTTGCTAGACTGTTGATATCGGAAATGTGTCCCTGAACCATACCGTGACTGACACATTCTCTCATGCCCTGTATCTTGATCTGCTTGTTTGGTTCAACTATGCCTGATACCAGACGAATAAAAGAACTTCCAATGTCCAGAGCATAGATCTGCTGTTCTGAATCACTGATAGTTACAGGACTGCTCCCTTTCTTTTTCATGATTGCCATAAAACAAAAAAGTCCCCTTAATTATTCTTATTCTGTTCTGATGCGGATTTCTTTCCTACAGCAAATCCGACATCATATCGTAAATCCACATACTCTACGTCATTTATATCAAGACCGGAGTGCTTAAATGAACGTATGAATCTTTTTAGTCTTTCAATACCTTCTTTCTGACCGCGCCCTAAAATAAGCTTGGTTCCATTATCAAGTGTTATTGTATAACAACGGACATTATCAAGATATAACTCAATCATCTGATATGGGGAGTCCGTCATAACTCTAATAAAAGAAACAGCGCTGTCATAAACATCTGTACACAGATTGTCTCTGTATGCCCCAAGTTTGACCAGAGGAAGAGCAAAATTAGTCAGATCCGGATAAAAGATGCTTCTGGTTTTGGCATCATATATTCCGTTGTCATTCCAGTATGCAGCAGGAACATGCTCAATCACTGAAAGCACCAGGGTATCAGGCATTTTCTTCTGAATAGCCACCTGAGCAATCCAGGGTTCCTTCAGCAGTTCCTGCTTCAGAACCTTAACATCTAAAGTGGCAATATTCTGACCTGCGCAAACCCTGCCGGTAATATCTGCAATCTTCTTTTTGGTTAGATTCTTGAAAACTCCGTCAATCTGAACCGCCTTCACCGGCAGAGCATTTGACTGAGACAAAAAGTGCTTGATTAAAAGATCACCTTTGACAACAAGAGCTACCAGCAGCATCACAAAAATGATGCCTGCGATAAAATAACCGCGGCTGTGTCTTGTCTTCGACATAGTGGTCCTTAAACTTTTTCAAATATTGTAGAAAGATTTCTTGCAACCTGAACTACGTTACCTGCACCCTGGGTTAACAGCAGAGCTCCGTCATCCAGAAGATTCTCAAGGATCTCCGGAACCTCATTTACTGTCTCTACAAAATGAGGTTCAAGCTTACCCTTAAGTCTTATAGACATGCACAGATGTCTGCCGTCAGCACCGGCAATAGGCTCTTCTCCTGCAGGATATACATCTACCAGTACCAGCTTATCCACAAGCTGAAGAACTCTTACGAAATCCTCATAGCAGTCACGGGTTCTGGTATAGCGGTGAGGCTGGAATACCATAACCAGTTCCTTATCAGGATATGCAAGTCTTGCGGCTTTAATTGTAGCCTCAACCTCTGTTGGGTGATGACCATAATCATCAACAAGAGTAATAATCTTGCCTGACTTGGTCTTAAAGTTACCGTAATTCTGGAATCTGCGACCCACGCCCTTGAAGTTCTTCAGAGCTTCAACAATTACTGACTCCTCGATTCCCGCTTCAATAGCGACCGCAACAGCAGCAGCGGCATTCTTGGCCATATGAATTCCAGGAACAGGCAGATCGATGCAGATAGGTGCATGGTCACGTCTTACAACCTTGAACTCACATCTAGGACCGACTTCCTTAAAGTCTACAACTCTGAAATCAGCCTTCTCAGACTCGCCGTAGGTAAGCACAGTACGACCGATCTTAGGAATAATCTCCTTAACATTAGGATCATCCAGGCAAACAACAGCTACACCGTAGAAAGGAAGATTGTGAAGAAACTCCACAAAAGTCTTCTTGAGGCAGTTGAAATCGCCGCCATAGGTGTCAAGATGATCAGGCTCAATATTGGTGACCACAGTCATCATTGGCAGAAGATGCAGGAATGATGCATCTGATTCGTCTGCCTCGGCAATCAGATAGTTACCGGTACCCAGTCTTGCATTTGTACCTGCACTGTTTAACAGTCCGCCGATAACAAAGGTTGGATCAAGCTTTGCCTGAGCAAAGATTGAAGCAATAAGAGAAGTGGTGGTGGTTTTTCCGTGAGTTCCAGAAACAGCAATACCGTTTCTGTAGCGCATCAGCTCACCAAGCATCTCTGCACGACGAACTACAGGAATATGCAGTTCTCTGGCTTTCTGAATCTCTGGATTGTCCTCATGAATAGCTGAAGATACAACAACGACAGAGGAGCCGTTGACGTTTTCTGCGGCATGACCGATAAATACGGTAATACCAAGCTTTTCTAATCTTTCAGTAACCTTAGACTTTGCAATATCAGAACCGGAGATGGTATAACCGCGGTTTAAAAGCACTTCTGCAATGCCGCACATACCGGCACCGCCGATACCGATGAAATGAATCCTCTTGACCTTATGCATCAGAGGAACAGTGTGGATATTATTTGTTGTGGTCATTTTATCTTTGTTTACTTATTTTTGTTTTTAATATGTTTTAATTCTTTACAACGCTGTCAATAATGGCAACGGCTTTCTCTGTAGAATCAATGCTTGCAGCATTTCTGGCTGCATCGGACATGGCCTTCAGTTTTGCACGATGATCGATTAAATCTTTTATTGTCTCATATAACCTGTCAGCAGATAAATCCTTTTGAGCAAATACAAAAGCAGCACCGGCATCTTTCAGGAACTGGGCATTCTTGGTCTGATGGTCATCTACTGCAGTTGGAAGAGGGACAAAGATTGCAGGAAGACAGGCAGTACAGGTCTCGGCAACAGTCAGGGCTCCTGCTCTGCAGATAATCAGATCTGTATTCTTATATAAAGAATTCATGTCATCAATAAAATCAGTTGCCTCATACTCAAAGACAGCGCCTTCATACAGTTTTCTTACAGATTCACTGTTGCCCTTACCGCACTGATGAACAACCTTGATTGAATTTTCAGTAAATTTCTTTAATGCTACTGGAACAAGCTCATTCAAAGCTCTGGCACCTAAAGAGCCCCCAACAATAGAGATTCTGATTTTGCCAGAAGTGTAATCACGAGGGAAATCGTGAAGTTCGATAATCTCTTTACGTACAGGATTACCTACCACCTGAACTTTATCTCCACTGAAGGCTCCAGGGAATCCCAGCATAACAGAGGAAGCGACCTTGTATAAAAGCTTGTTGGTCATTCCTGCTGCAGCGTTCTGCTCATGCAGCACTACAGGAATCTTCTGCAGATAGGCTGCCAGACCACCTGGTCCTGAAGCATATCCGCCCATGCCTAAAACAACATCCGGCTTGAATTCCTTTATCACGGCACGAGCCTGTAGAACAGCCTTCATAATCATGAAAGGTGCACCGATTAAACGCTTGATACCGTTACGTCTGATACCCTTTACATCAATGTATCTGATATCAAACCCATGCTTTGGAACAAGCTGTTCTTCCATTCTGCCACGGGTTCCAAGCCACAGAATCTGAGCTCCTTCATCCTGCATTTTCTTTGCAATTGCAATTGCAGGGAAAACATGACCGCCAGTACCGCCGGCCATGACCAATACTTTCTTCGCTTTCATAATATACGCGCTTAAATCTTATCTTTTATTCGATATAACCTTATTACGCCATTCGTAGTCTATTCTTAAAAGAATTCCAATAGCGGTACAGAACACCAGCAGAGATGAACCACCGTAACTGATGAATGGCAGAGTCAGACCTTTTGTTGGCAGACCTCCAGAGGCAGCACCGATATTGATGAATGTCTGCAGGGCCAGCCAGGTTCCGATTCCTATTGCAACATATCCCTGATAAATAGCATCCTCTTTAAGGATCTTAATTCCAAGAGATATAGCTTTGTAAACAATCACAAATTCAAGCAGAATGAGAATACACATTCCCACAAAGCCGAATTCCTCTCCAAAAATCGCTGTCACAAAGTCAGTGTGGGCTTCAGGAAGATAACCTAATTTCTGATAGGAGTTACCAAGACCTTCACCATAAACTCCACCTCTGCCGTATGCCATCAGAGACTGAGTCAGCTGATAGCCGGAGCCAAACTCATCTGACCAGGGATCTAAAAATGAGGTCACACGTCTTGCTCTGTATGGGGAGAATTTAATTAACAGAACACAGATAAGCCCCATAATAAGACCGACAAAGATGTACTTAAAAAGACCAACACCCGCCACAAACATGATGGCAAAGGTAATTGCAGCCAGAACAAAGAAAGAGCCCATATCCGGCTGCAATAACAGCAGAACTGTCATTATTGCGAGAAAGACAATCGGTCTTAGAAAGCCCTGAATTGTTTTGGAAATAGCCTCAATCTTTCTGCTTACATAATCTGAAAAATAAAGGATCCAGATGAGTTTTAACAGCTCTGCAGGCTGAAGATTCATCAGACCAAGATTCAGCCAGCGTTTTGCACCGTTAATCTCTCGTCCGACTATCAGAACAAGAATCATCAGACACAGAACAAATGACAGACAGACCAAAGAGCGCTTCTTCCAGAATGCTGTTGGAGTCATGGTCGCAACAAGAGCACAGAAAAGAGCAATGGCGATACCGAAAAGGTGTCGTTTAGTCTGATACATGGAGTCTCCGTATTTCATGGTTGACTCCATAATTGAAGCAGAACTGATAATCACAACGCCCAGCGCCAGAAGAATTACAGTTGTAAGCAGTAAAACTCTGTCGTATCCGGGATTGCCCCTTTTGAATAACTGCATTTACTACTCTTGAAGTTTACCTACCAGCTCAACAAATACCTGTCCGCGATCCTCAAAGCCCTTGAACTGATCAAAAGAAGCACATGCAGGAGATAACAGAATTGCCTGCCCTTCTGTTGCCATCTCATAAGCTCTGTTCAGACCTTCTTCCATGGTTTCAACATTAATGCACAGCTCAGGATTCAGATCCAAAAGCTTCTGCTTATCCTTACCAAAGCAGAAAACAGCCTTTACTTCATTACCTATGTACTTCTTAAGCGGTGTAAAGTCCTGACCTTTTCCAAGACCACCTGCCAAAAGAAGAATGCCCTTGCTGTGGATGTCACGAAGTCCAATGATTGCTGCCTCGGATGAGGCTACATTAGTTGCCTTAGAATCGTTGTAGTAACAGACTTTTTTAATGGTCTTAACCAGCTGACAGCGGTGAGGAAGACCTGTAAAGCGACGTAATGCTCTGATCTGAGATGCCTTTGAAACATTTACACAGTCTGT
>Ga0256407_10008293_pt1 | contig 15318 bp, 11 predicted proteins | sample RumenRJG_04DNA_FD_193489 | JGI IMG/M metagenome (GOLD analysis project Ga0256407, IMG submission 193489) | Bovine rumen microbial communities from Lethbridge, Alberta, Canada - RJG_04 | ecosystem: Host-associated > Mammals > Digestive system > Stomach > Rumen | place: Canada: Alberta...
CCCAATCCCCATCCCCATAATCAAAAAGTTTTAATTTTAAATTAAAATTCCAAATCCATATATGAAATATTATTTGTTTAATTATTTATTATTTTAAAACATTTTACTAAATAATTATAATATTTTTTATTTATTTGCTAAAGAATTATTTATAATTATTGAATTCCAATTTTTTTATTAATAAAAGGAATAATATTTAGAAAATAGTAATATAATAATTTAATAATATATATTTTCAAGTATCTATAAAGGATGGAAATATTTGTATTTGATTTTTTATTTGAAATTTTCAACATTCAATTTCCTTATTTAAAATCAAATATTCTAGATTTTGATCTTTTTGATTTTTATTGATTATTTGAAAAATAAATTTAATTTGAAAAAAGAAAATGATTTTGATTATATTAATAATAATTTATTATTGATACTTCATTTAATAAAAATATATTTATTCACAAAATAAATTATAATTAATTAAGAATATTTATTTTACTCTAATAAATTTAACTCACACAATTTTTTATTAAGAATTAATTATCTTTTCATTATTTTAAAATATTCTCTTTTTATAAAATAAACTTTAATTAAAATAAATGAAACAGAATAATTCCATTAAGATTAAGGGAAAGGGATATGCTATGAATTAAAATAAATTTCAATGAAACAGTAGTAAAATCAAAGATTCCAAATATTTCTCTTATAATAAAAATGAAATCTTAAAGTATTTCCAAAAACAAAGTATGCATTCTCATAACCTAATAAAGTATAGTCAAAATCAATTTAAACAATTTATTAGTTAAAAATCTTAATTCAATTGGTAAATTAACTTATATATAAACTATGTAGAAATATTTAAAAAGTAAGAATAATAATTAATTTTAGGTTTTAATTAAAAGAAAAACTCAATTTATTAATTTTTTAAAGTCTTTTGAAAAATTAAATTTTATTTTATAAATTTTCATTTATAATTTTTTTTATTTATCAATATTTAATGAGGTTATATAATTATAATTATCATCAACTTCATTTATTCTTCTTCTTCTTTTTCTATTATAATGAAATTTAAATATTAAAAATAGTAATAAGATAATTATTAATATTAAAACTATTATTACGATAATTTTAATAGATATATTATTCTTTTTTTTTTCTTTAAAAAAACCAATTTTGAGATGTTGATAATCAAAATAAAATTGATATTTTTTTAAAAAAGGTTTTCCTAAAACCCAATTATCAAAATGATTATTTTCAGTAAAATAAATTAAGAAATAAATTTTATTTTTAATTTTTAAAAACAATTCTTCCTTTTTTAATATAAAAGTATAATTTAATTCCATATTATAAAAAAATATATCAGGAAAATTTGAATAATCAATATCATCATCACAATAATAAAAAGTTATATAGGACTTTAAAATATATTTATTACATTTATTTTTAATAAAAACATTTTTTAAAAAAATTTGATTTAATTCTAATGGTCCTTTGATCATACCATTTTCAATAGAAAATAATATATGATTATTCCCATTATACTTTTCATTATTAAATTTAATACTTTCAAAATAAATTCTCCATCCTTGACTATAAATATGTTTATTATCAACAATTGTACTATAATAATTATTATTATTTATATTCATATCTGAAAAATTCCCAAAAATTAATTCTCCCTCATAATCATTATTATATTTAATTGTTGCTATATTTATTTTTCCTCTTAATTTAAAATTAATTTCTTTGAAAAAATTATTATTATTATCACTTGATGAATCAAAATAATTTAATCCAATATATGCAGAATCATTTAATGTTGAATTTATAGCTAAAACAAAATTAATATTAATAATTTGTGATTCATTATCTAAATTTATTAAAATTGAATCTTCTGCATAAATTCCATAATCAAAAGGAGAATCATAAAAACGCAAAGGATATTTATTTTTCATATTAAAATTTTTTGAATAATTTGAATTATAATAATTTGAATCATTTTTTTTTTCTATTATAAAAAATTCATAATTTTCTAAATTTAATAATGCTTTTATTGTTTGTATTGGTTTTCCAATTGTTAAATTAATTATTTCTCTGTTAAAATAAAGATTTTTAATTATTGATTCAGGAGTTAAATTTTCATCAATTAATTTTGTTTTAAATGGAAATATAATTATTGAATAAATGAAATGAAAAAAACTAAATCTAAAAAATAAAATTAATATATTTTTCATTTTTTTAATAATTATATTATTAAAATAGTTTTATCATAATCTAAAAATACAAAAATTCATATTTTAGAAACAAAAAATCTTTTAATACAAAAAAACATTGTTTTTTATATAAATATGTATTAATTGAAATTGATTAAAAGGAAATGATACAGGTAATTTAAATTTATTACAAATTAATTAATTATATATTAATTTTTATAAAGTAATTGTTAAGAAGATTTAGTTAATCCAAATCAAACTTCTAAAAAAGTTATGAGAAAAGCAGTTGAATTTGAAGATTAATTTAAAGATAAAGATGTTGAAGTATATAAAATTGTTAAAAAGAAAGTAATTGATAAATAATGATTTTTTCAATTTTTGTTTATTAATTTTTTTTTAAATATTAATTATTTTATTAATTTAAATAAATAAGAAAAAATAAAAATAATTTAAAAAGTTTTTCCCAAGTATAACACTATTTTTTAAAATTAAAAAAAAAAAATTAAATTTAATGAAAAAAAAAAAAAATGTCAAATTCGTTGGTTAAAAATGACAAAAATAATTTAATTCCAAAATTTAAAATAAAAAAACTTAATAATAATAATATATATTCAGAAAAATCTACACAAATATCTCGTTTTACAACAAATAACACTATAAATGATATAAAAAATACAGAAAATGAAATAATTTTTAATCCTCAAACAAAAAAAAGTAGTTTTTGTTAAAAAAAAAAAAAAAAAAAAAAAGGATAAATTTTTAAAAAACATTTTATTAAAAAAAAAAAAAAAAAAAAAAAAAAAAAAAAACCATCAAAAAAAAAAAAAAAAAGGAAAAAAGGAACAAGATCTAATGAATTAGATGATATCAGAAATAATATTAAAAATAAATTATTCGATTTTATTATTGATTTTTTTAATGTAATTGTTGAAAAAATGAATTTATTTAAACATGAAGAATTTTTAAAAATAAACTCAGTATATAAAAAAGAAATTACAAAAAAAAAATTAAATACACAAATGAACACCTCAATGAAAGAAATATTACAATTTAATATTTTAGATAAGTACAAAAAATACAATCATTCACACAATAAAAATTTATATTTTGATATTAAAAATCAAATAGATGTAAAATATAAATATTTATTTGATATGCCTTTATATGAATTTTATGATAAATTTTTTTTAATAGAAGATTTAAATGAATTAAATGATAAATTTGGCTATATAAATAAAAAATATCCTTTGAAAAATATAATTCCTCAATTAAAAAAAAAAGATCAAATATATAAAGAAAGATATAAAGACACAGCACATCAACTTTTGAATTTTGCAAATATAAATATAAGAAAAAATAATGAAAATAATTTTGAAAAAATAAACCTATTAAAAAATAATCATTATGATAATAATGTTGGAAATCAAAATATAGATGATTCTAATTCTATTTCTTCTATATATGAAATTCCATTAAATCTAGATTCAAATTTTAATTTTCTTTTTAATAAAGAAATGAAAAATCAGTAACAAAGAAAAGGAATTATTCATTTAATTTTATATTATAAATAAATTAAAACTATTATTAATATTAAATATAATTAAAATATATTATTATTTGAATAAATTATAATTTCTTGATTATTTTTCCTTAACATATAATAATATAATATTTATTTATAATTATTAATGCAGAAAAGAAATTATTTAAAATTATTAATCAATATTATCTTAAAGACTTTAAATTTAAAAAGAAAAAAATGGAACTTACAAATGCAATAATATATATTCAAAATAAAGTAAAATTTAAAAAAAATATTAATCTTCATTCTCAAGATTTTGATGGAACAGATGTAAAACAATATTATTCAGGTTTCTTAAGAAATATAAAAGAAAACAAAGAAAATGTTAAAAATTTGACATTGATTAATAAGAAATGTTTTAGAAATATTTTTTCTCAATTTAATTATATTGAATATTGTCTAAATTTTGATATCATACATGAATTTTCAAATTTTGATGAAAAAAAATATAATATACAAAATAATGAAATTAAACTATTATATTATTATTATAAATTTATTATTTATTTATATAGAGAAAAAAATTTAGATGAAAATAATTTATATAAATTAGAACAAGATATGTATAATATTAAAATAGAAGACAAATCATTTAAATATTTTTTAAAGGTAAAATGTTATTCAACTTTAATTGATAAATTAAATTTTTTTAATTTATTTAACATTCAACGTACAAGACATTTTATTTTTATAATTGATATAATAGATTATAGAATAAAAGAATGTATATTTGATTCAAATACAAACAAACTAATAAATGATTTAATAATATCAATTAGAAATACTAATAAAATTTCTGATTTATATTATTTTTCTTATTTAAGAGCTTTATTTATTAATGCATTATTTCTTTCATCATCAAAATTAAAAGATGAAATTATTTTTACTTCTACACAAAATAATCAAGGAATTTATAAACTAATTTACCCTTATCTTAAATTTTATAAAAATATAACTAATAATAAAATATATGATGAAAATTTAATTAATTCTACTATTGAATTATTAAAAAATCCAGATAAATTAAATGAAACTCAATTTTATGAATCTTTAAAAAGAAAAAATTTGAATGAATTAATTCATAATGAGAAATTATCAAAAGATATTATCAAAATAAATTTGTTTATTTTTGAAAATTTATTTTATCCATTAGATGCATTATTAAGTTATTTAACTGTTATTTATAATGGCTTAATTTGTAAAACTTTTTATCCAATTTCAATCTTATCAAATATTAATATTACATTAAATAAAGAATTTTATGATTTATTAAATTATGATAATGATAATGAATTTAAAAATGTTATTTATAATGAAGTAATAAATTATATTTTTCAAAATTTAAAAACATATAAATTCTCAAAAATAATTTCAATACCTCTTTTCCAATTACTAATATTAAAAATTGTATTATGGAAAATAAGTTTTGAAATGAAATTAAAAAATTATCATGAGATTCTAATTATGTCTCATAAATTTTTTGTATTATTTGATTATTTAAATCTAAATCTTAATATAAAAGAAATTTTTGAATTATATATTTTAATATATAAATATATTGGAGATTGTTACTTTAATTTATATTGTTATAAAATGGCAAACAAAATTTATAATAAAATATTAAATTTAATTGAAAGAAAAGAAAATAATTATTCATCATACTTTATTCCATTTCTTTTGTATAAAATAAGAATTTGTAAAAATTATAATGGAGATAAGCAATCATCATTATTAATAACTGACTATGAGAGAAAAATGTTAAATATTTAAAATAATAAATATAATAAATTTTTCATATATAAACAAATTAAAATAAAAAGAAATAAAAAAAAAATAATGATTAAATCGAACTCAGATCCAACAGTAAAATACAGTAAAGAAAGAATAAAATCATCATTCATTCATGATATAAACATTGATAAATTAAATGTATCATCAAATAATTTTGAAAAATCTTTATTAAATCATTGTATTAAAAAAAAAACTTTAAGAGGAAGAAAGACACAAAATCCATTACCAAAAATACAAAGATGTCAAATTTGTCTTGAATTTAAAAAATATTCTAATGAAAATATTATCTCATGCTCAATTTGTAATTGCCAATTTCATATTAGTTGTTATAAAAAACCGTTAAATAATATGACAAATTTTAAATGTGAAAGATGTACTATTGCAAATGAATTAAATAAGAAAATTGAAGAATGTAAATGTTTTATTTGTTCATTGAATAATGGGGTATTATATTATAATGAAGAAAATGATAATTTCTATCATGATATTTGTTTAAAATTTATTCCTGAGATTTATGAAGAAACGCCATTAAAATTAAATAGAAAAAATATAAGAAAATGGAGATTTAAATGTTCTTGTAAATATTGTAATGAAAGATTATCAAAAGAAAAAGTAGTCATTAAATGTAATCATCCTAAATGTAAACATTATTATCATATTCCTTGTGCAATTGATAAAGGAATGATTTTCTCAATTGATTATCTTTATAAATATTATTGTATTGATGAATTTAAAGATAATATTAGTGTTCCTTTTTATTGTTCTTGTCATAATAAAAGATTGGCTAGTGAATATAGAAAAAATGTTATTAATAATAATAATATTAATGATTTTAAAAAAGAAATTAGTGAATTTAATGAAAGTACTGAAGAATCTATTTATGAAAATTCAAATTTAAATTTTAATTTGTCAATTAATAGTAATGATGATGATAATATAATTATGATGGAAAAAAATAAAATGTTTGATTTAAATTTTAATGAATTGTTAAATATGAGTAATAATATAAATGAAAGTAATAATTATTTTAATAATAATGATTCTGATGATAATATTTCTTTTTGTTTTGAGACTGATATTAATAATGATTTAATATAAATAAAACAATATTTTTATATCTTGTTTTTAATAGTAATAATATTTCTCATATACGTTTTATTATATGAGCGTAATATAAAGATTTAATTTTAGTTCACATATTATATATTTATTTATTATTTATAATCATTAGTTTTAATATTTTATAATAGTTTAAAATAATCTAAATCAATTTATTCATAATATAAATTTTTTATTAATAATTTAAAAAATAAATTATGATTTTTTCATCGTATTAAAATAATAATTTTTATTTAAATAAATTTTTTCAAATAAAGAATTTTTAGAACCTTGCTTAAAAATATTTAATAATGAATTGTTTTCATTTTTAAAATTATAATGATGGAAATTGGTAATATTAGACTTTGAAAAAGAATTAGAAATAATTTTGTTTCTATAATTTAAAATTGTTATTGTATCATTATTTTTATTATTTAAATATTTTTTTTTCTTTTTATCAATTGAAAAATTTTTTTCATTCATTTTTTTTTTTAATATATCTAATTTATATTGAGAATTATTTTTATATTTTTTATTATTTCTAAAACTATTTTGACATGAATGATAAGGAAATATACAATTAGAATTACTATCATAAATATTAGAAGAACTCATAGATTTTTTTTTACATGAATTTCTTTGAAAAATTTTATTTTTTATATTATGAGAATTCAATAATAATTTTTTAACGTCTTTATTTATATCATGATTCCAAAATGAATAACTTTTTTCAATAGCATAATCAGGTTTTAAAAATGATTTACCAAAATTTTTACAATCTAAAGAAGTATTAATTGATGATGAAAGATCTTTCTGAATTTTTTTTGCCTTATTATTTTTTGAATAATCAAAAGAATATTGTCTTAATTGTTTTATTCTTTTTCTTTTTTCCAATGATAAGTCTTTCATTAAAATATCTAATTCTGATTCTAAAAATGCTTCTTTTGGTGATAAAATTGATGCTATAAAAAACTTTTTTTATGATAAAAATATTTACACTTTTTGATGAATTTATTAAGTTCATATATTTTTATATTAATTTCCTTTTTTTAAAATAATAATTATTTAAAAAAAATGATTGATTAATTTTTATATTTTAATTAATAATATTAAAAGATATAACAACCTTTTTTATCTTTCATATATTTTTCATATTCAGTAGCAGTATTCTGAATTAATAAATCAATTAAATTTATTTTTTGTGAAATATTCTTATTACCTATTTCATAAAAGCTATATTTTAAAGTTTTTAATTTTAAAAAAGTACAAACTTCCTCTTTAGTAGTGCATAAAAATTTTTTATTATCATTATCATAATTACCTAAAATATTAATATAACCATCATAATGCATTGTATCAATTAACCAAATAATCCAATTAACTAATCCTTCAAAACTTTCTCTTTTTGACATATCAAACATTACTATAACACAAAAACAATCATTATTTAAAATTGAACTATTCTTTTTTTCATCATCTTTTGAGATTATTTTAAATATTTTTATTTTAAAATCTGATTGATTTAATTTTTTTGGAAGAATTAAACAATCTTCTTTATTACTTTTGATAGGATTACATATTGATAAAAATTTAGTTTTTCCTACACCTTTATCACCAACAATTGCAATTTTAAAAATTTTTTCATTTTTACTCATTTTAATCTAAAAAAATATTAATTAAACTCTAAATTATTTATATTATGAATTCAAATTAAAATATAAAAATATTAACAAATAAATAAATATTATTTTTTTTGGATATTTATATTTCCTGTTAAAGGTCTTATGTATTCAAGACTATTAATTGTTACTTTTTTACATTTTAATTTATATGATAAAAACTTTTTTTCATTTCCTTCTATACTTATATTTAAATATGGAATTTGATATAAAATTACTTCTTTTGGTCCATTTAGTATATTATCAATTGATGATATATTTGTACCATTTTTAAATAAGGTAAAACAATGTTTTATTTGATCTCTTTTTTTATTATTTTTTGACCAATATTGAATATTATATTTATTATTAAAGTTTGAATTTGTTTGATTTACTAAACTTCCTATTAATGTTTTATCATCTGATACTATTTTTTCATCTTCTTTATTTTTAAAATTTAAATAATTATCTTTTATTAGATATTTCTTTTTAGGATAAAATATTGATTTAATAAAATTATTATTTAAAATATTGGTTTTATTATCAATTGTATGATATTTATATATAGGTTGGTTATCTTCATTTGAATTTTTTATTATATTCTTATAAGGAATTTTATTTTCTTTTGAATTGTTATCTCTATTAAAATAAGTTTTTGATTTATGTAAATCTTTAGAATTTGGTTTTTGAATATTATTTCTTAGAATTCTTGGACTATTTGTAATTGTTCTATTTGAATTAATTTTTAGAATAGGTTTTAAAAATTTATTTGAATTTGAATTAATGAAATTTTGATTTTTATTATCTGTTATATTGATTTTTTGAGTATTAATTATTTTATTATGATTTGATTTTCTATTGGAAGTAACGATTGAGTTTCTATCATTTGTTGATATTGTTTCTTTTTCATTTTCAAATTCATCAATATCATTTGTACCTATACCAATACTTTTATTTAATATTTTTTTTATTTTTTTGTTTTGAATAAATTTTTTTGCAGAATTTTCATGAATTGAATTATCTAAGGAAATAGAAATTTTAGGTAAAGACATTTTATAATTTAAAAATTTATATTTTTATAATATTATATTCTAATAATTAAATTAAAAAGAAAAAAAAATTGTTTTGAATATATATTATTATATTTAAATTTTTATATTATTGATATATAAACAATTATTAACAAATTAATAATTGTATAATCTTGAAATTTCTTTTGTTCTTTTTATGAAAACTTACAATATTTAACAATTTTAATTTTCTTATTAAATTTATTTAATTAAAATGAATTTAATAAAATGGGACAAAAACAAACGAGATCTAAAGAAAGTATTATTATAGATAGAATGTTACTTGAGTCATTTAAAGATACAGATTTAGAGTTTCCATTAAAAGAAATAACTAAAATGAAATTAAGATTTAAAGATGCTGAAAATTATTTTGGAATTAAATTTGATTATTTTGTATTTTTTAATAATTATGTTTTTCATGAAGGTCTTCCAACACTTTATGATAATTATATAAGTAAAATTGAACAATTTTCAAAACAAATTGAAGATAATATAAAAGACAATCAAAAAACTAAAATATCAAAAATAAATAAAAAAATGATTAATAAAATATTTTATTTATTTGTTGATTTTGATGATGAAACAGAAGCATTGGAACAAGGATGTGATTTTGAATTTGATTCTTTATTTACAATAATTTTTGAAAAATTAGAAATTGATAGTTTAACTTGTTTTTCTCTTGTTAATTGTAATAAAACTTATTTAAGTTTATTTTTTAATCAATTTTATGAATCTGTTTATTTTTATAAAACAAATAGAAAATTTGATGCTTTATATTTTTTATTACCAAATGCTGATTTTTTTATTAAAAATGAAAATTATGTTATTTATATGGGAAATAAATGTAATGATTCAAAGTTAATTTCAAAAAATTCAAAAACTAAATTTACTACTATTATTTTTAATACACTTTACTTTAAACAATTATTAGATGTTGTTTATCCTTATTCAGATTCTAATAATAAAATTTATGATTTTTTATTAAAGATTAATAATTCTTCTTTTATTAAATTTGTTTTTAAATTAAAATTAAATTATAATGATATGCTAGAATTTTTGAGTGATTATGAAAAAATTATTCAGGTTTATAAAAAACTTTGTAATAAATCAGATATATTATCTTTATTTTGTCATTTAGAACCTATTGAAAATATAAATTCAAATCAAAATTTTGAAAATTTTTTGAAGAATTTAATTTTAAATATGGAAAATTCTATTTTTTTAAATTCTCAATTAAATATTAAATTAATAAATAAAGTTTGTGAAGTTAAAAAATTAGAAAGAAAAAATAGTGATGAAGAAAATAATGAAATAAAACATATTAAAAGTAGGAATATTTTTAAAAAAAATAATAAATTAAATATAATAGAAGAAGAATCAGAATCTATTAATTTTATGACAATGAAAAATGTAAATAAATTATCTATTAATATAAAATATAATTTAAATCAATTAGATAAACTTATCCAAATGTTATTAAATTTATCTTTCACTTTAAATGACAAAAAAAAGAAAAAATTATTAATTCAATATATTGAAATAACAAATATTCAAAAACCATCTTTAAAAAATATAATTCAAAAAGATTTAAATATTTTAAAATCTGAAAAAAATAAACCTATAAATATAACAAATAATTTAGATGATGAAGGATTAGAAACTGAAAATATGAAAATGAAAACAATATATACTTATACAAAAGAAACCTTATTATATCAATATTTTGCTTCAAAAAATGAAGTTTATAAAATTAAATTAACAATAATTCTATCAATAAATAAATTAAAAAAAGGATTTAATTTGTCAAAGACTAATAATTCAAAAGAAAAAAAGAAAATACAACAATTTTATACTAATTTATTTGAATTTTTATTTTATAAAAAAAATAAATATTTTTATTGTGAAATGAAATATTCAGCAGGATTAACGGCAAGTCAAATAGATTTTGAAAAAAATTTATATTAAATTTAATATTATATTAATAAAATATTTAAATAATTTTTTTTCTCTCTTAAAAAATAAAAAAAACAATAATTATTTTAAAATATACAAAAAATGTATAAAGGAAATGCAAAAAGACCAAAAAATATATGTTTTTACCCATCACCTCAAATTGAAGACTCAACAGATTTAACTCAATTTATATCAATGATTTTTGGAATAATTTCATTTATATTAAAAGTAAAATGGGGAATTTGGATTTCATTAATTTTATTTTTATCATCTTGGGTAAATTTAAAATATAATTCAGATCAAAAAAATATAATGATGAATTTCAGTTTAATTATAATGGGATTTTTTATGATTTATTTAGCACCTAAACCAAGACAAAATATACAAACAAAGCAATCAAAATAATTATAAAAATATATTTATAATTTTAAAAAAAATAATATGTTCAATTTTATATCTTTATTTATTATTTTATATATAAAATAATTTAATAAAAAATGAAAATGAATAATGAAAACTTAAATAAAAAACAAAAATCAATTCAACGTTCTGAAGCATTAGAAAATCAAATAGAAACAATGCTTGATGATATAATGAAAGAAGAAGATGGTGATGAAATAAATTTTAGATTCTGTGATGATGAATCATCATCTGAAAATGAATCTGAAGATTTATTAATTTGCTTACCTGAAGAAAATGAAAAAGAAACACCTAATTTTATTATTGATATGAGTCAAAGTGATATTGATATTAAAAATAATAATCTTTTTCCTATTCAAAGAAGTGATAAAAAATATTCTACTGTAAGTTTTCAAGGAGAAGAAAATTTTCAAAATTTTGATAATTTCAATAATTATATTAATAATAAAAATAATTTTAGTTTATTTTCTCCTAATTTTAAAATTCCTAATAATAATATTAATAATATTAATTATCAAAATCCAAAAAGTTCTTTTTACCAAAATAATTTAATAAATCAAAGAACATCTTTTTCATCAACTAATTATAGTATTAATACTTTTTCAAGAGATGATAAAAGAAGAAAAACTTATGAAATAAATGAAGATGAATGTATATTAGAAAATAATTATATTAATTTGAATATAAATCCTAATAATAGTATGTATAATGATTTAACAAGTTATAATCATTTAAATATGAATCAAAATCCTAATCCAATAAATCAAAATAATTTTTTTTTCATTAATAATAAAAATATTAATTTACAGCAAATAGGAAGAAATAATAATTCATTAAGATTATTGAATAATAATCAAATAAAAGATAATAATAATAGTTTATGTAATATAAGTACAGTATTTTTAAATAATCAAAATGACTTTAATGTAAATATTAATAATAATCAATGTCATAAAAAATTTTTTACAACATCAGTTCCGCAAAGTACAAATATGCATATTGAAATGTTATTATATGAGTTAAATTTATCATTAACAAAAAATGAAAAAATAGATTATTTCATATATAATAAATTACAAGGTAATTTTGTAAATATAATTAAAACACATAGAGGAAGTAGAATCTTTCAAAATTATTTAAAAAATACTCATGGTGATATTATTCATCAAATTTTTAATGAAATATCACCATCATTAATTGAATTAATTACAGATCCATATGCAAATTATTTTTGTAAAAGATTTTTTAATTTTTTAAATCAAAAAGATAGAATAGATTTTCTTTTATCAATTAATAGTGCATTAACTAAACTTTCTATAAATAATATTGGAACTTATCCTATACAAGGTATAATTGAACAAATTGGATGTAAAAATGAGAAAAAAATTATTATTAATTCCTTAAAAGATTCAATTAGTGAATTATGTTATGATACTTATGGAACTCATGTTCTTGAAAAAATTATTTCTTGTTTTGAAGAAGAATTTACAGGATTTATTTTTGATTATGTAGAAAAAAATTTTTTAAATTTATCAAATCATATAAATGGAATATGTATTGTTAAAAAAATTTTATCATTAACTCATAAAAAAGAAATTCATGATAAATTAAAAAAAATTATTAATGAAAATGCATTTAATTTAATTCAACATCCTTATGCAAATTATGTAATTCAAATAATTATTGAAACTTGGGAAATAAATGAAATATTAGAAATATTATCTAATTTTCATAATAAATTTACTATTTTATCAATGTCAAAATATTCTTCTAATGTTGTTGAAAGATGTATTGAAAAAAGTCCTATTATTTTAAGAGAATATATTAATGAAATATGTGAAAATGGAAGAATTGCAGAAATTATGAAAAATAATTTTGGGAATTATGTTATTCAAAAAGCTTTAAAAATTTCATTAAAAAATGATAAAAAAAAATTGGCTGAAGAAGTTGAAAGAAATATTTTTAAATTAAATGATAAAAAATTAATATTAAAATGGAAAAGTATAGTTTCTCCTCATTTAGATAGTAAAAATAATCAAGATAAAAATTCTATTATTTAAAATAATAATAGAAGAATTAGTAATTGAATTTGAGTCTAAGTGTGTAAAAAAATATCTTATCTATTTTTCTTTTATAAATTTTTAAAGAAAATAGTCAATGTAATTTAAAATGTATATATTTATATTTAATTCAATATAATATATCATGAAAAATGATATTTAATAATGATAATGAAATTTTATATATTGAGATTGTTTTTAAAAAAAGAAAATATAATTATATTTTCTATTTTCTTTATAAATATATTATAAATAAAAGGTGTATATAAATATATAATAAAGAAATGATTTAATTATTTTTAATTATTCTTAACAAGTACTTTAAAATATTAAGTTGATTGTTTTTAATTTTTTATATAAAATAAATTTATAAAAAAATTACAATATATAATTAAAAATAATATAAATTTGTTTTAACTTAATTATAATTTTTAATTTTTTTTATTAAATAAAACAATTAAAATGGAATATGATGATTACAAATGCCCAATTTGTTTAAAATTTTTCATACAACCAGTTAGATTAACAAATTGTTTTCATACTTTTTGTAAAAATTGTTTATTTCAAATAAAGCAAACTTCAAACAATAATAAAACAAAAACAGGAAATATATGTCCAATATGTAGAACTGAATTTAATAATAATGATATAATTTATTGTTCAGAAATTGAAAAAGAAATAAATACAAAAAATATAAAATGTGATTGTGGTAAAACATTTACTTTAAAAAGTTATAATGATCATTATGATAAATGTCAAAAAATAAATGAAATAAATAATTTAAATATAAAATTAAATTTACCAAAACCAAAATTAAATAATATAAATCAAAATTTAGCTGTTAATAGAAATACTTTTAATTGTCCTGTTTGTTTACAAAAAAATTTTGATAGAGAAGGATTAATTAAACATGTTGAAAAAAATCATAAAAATAATATGGCAGTTTGTCCTATTTGTTTATGTCAACCTTGGGGAGATCCTAATTATATTACTCAATTATATGGTCATCTAATAAAAAGACATAATTTTGATTATGATACTTTAGTTGATTATAATGATGATGAAGATGCCATTTTACAAAAAGTTTTACAAGACTCATTGAATGATATGTAATTTTTATTACATATTCATTATATAATTCAACTTTTTTTATATAAAATAAGTTTCATTTATAAAAATAGCAAAATTATCTAATCTTTCATAAATATTAATAATAAATTTTTTTTAATTCATTAAATATTTTAATATTCAATTTAAATATTAGAAAATATTATCAATTATTCTTTAAATAAAAATGATGAATAAAAAAAATAAATGATATTATTCAAAATGTAAATAAAAAAAAAGGAATAAATATTTATTTTATATATGAATTGAATAATATAAAAATTAAAAAATATTTCTATTATAAAAATAGAATAATTATTAATAAAAACTTAAAAATTTTTTTTTAAAAAACAGAGTATGGGGATTGGGGAT
>Ga0256407_10008295_pt1 | contig 15316 bp, 15 predicted proteins | sample RumenRJG_04DNA_FD_193489 | JGI IMG/M metagenome (GOLD analysis project Ga0256407, IMG submission 193489) | Bovine rumen microbial communities from Lethbridge, Alberta, Canada - RJG_04 | ecosystem: Host-associated > Mammals > Digestive system > Stomach > Rumen | place: Canada: Alberta...
GTTGATGGTTTGAAAGATATCAATAAATTTTGGGGAGCTTTTGATTATCCTGCAACAAAGATGGCAACGTTCCTAGTTCCTGCCAGTATAAGAATCCTCTTACAATTTAGTGCAGGGAAATTGGCTGAATATGCAAACAAGATTGACTTCATTGAAACGGGTGCATCAGCTATCTCGCATAGTGACATGAAATCTTTGTGCGAACTATTGCCCAACAGCAGATTGTACAATACTTATGCTTCTACAGAAACAGGGATTATTAGCTCCTATAATTTTAATGATGGTAAATGTATTGCTGGTTGTCTTGGTAAATCCATGAAACATTCGCAAGTAATAATTACTGAGAATGGTCATATAGCTTGTAAAGGTGACACCTTGATGATTGGGTACTTGGGCGATGACCAAAGGACATCAGAAATACTGAAAGACGGAGTGGTTTACACCTCTGACATCGGTATTCTTGATGATGAAGGCATGCTTCATCTTTCAGGCAGGGAAGATGATGTCATCAATGTAGGAGGTTTTAAAGTGGCACCTACCGAGGTGGAAGATGCAGCACTTTCCTTTTCTGATATAAAAGATTGTGTTTGTATACCTGTTAATCACATTATTACAGGCAAAGCTTTAAAACTCCTTGTCGTAATGAAGGATGGGAAAGATTTAAACCGGAAGGCATTAGCTCTCTATTTAAAATCTAAGTTGGAACCATACAAGATTCCCATGTTGTATAGCCAAGTAGAGAAGATTGAACGAACTTTCAATGGCAAAATTAATAGGAAATATTATACAGACAACGTTCTTCCTTCTAAGTATTAGCGTTTGTAGATTGATATTATAAAGAAAGCCATCAAAATAGTAATGCATGCACAAAATTAGGGTTTTGTGCATTGAGAATTATTAACATAAAAAAGAGTGGGTTACCTAATGGGCGATCCATTTTCTTTTTGTAACTTTGCAACCACGTTGGAAAGCAGCAGGAGGAAACTTTCTAAAGACCTATCAAGGCTACTTAAACCAGAACTATAAACATCTCTCATCTTGTATGGAGTTGGATATCAACACGTTGCGGAATGATGCCCGTGACGAGGCAGCAGACGTTGCTTCTGAACAGGCGAGTGGGGGCTCAGACGGCTCCCAGCAGCAAAACGTATACGAGAGGCTGATGGAGAAAGTGGCTGAACGTGCTATGCTGGCTGAAAGCTATAAGGACGTAGAACCAATATTGATGGAAACGATGCTGTTGGCTGTGCGCGACGGACAGGCCACGGCCCGACTGGCTGAAATGGTTGACAAGGTTAAGACTGATTTCAAAAGGAGGAATCAGCCAAAGGCCACGTTTGAAGGATGTACGTTTCTAGGCGAAAGTATGCTGATGGAACACGGTGTATATAGCGACGAACAGATTGCGAGGTCTATTGAGGCTATATGCAGTAAAGGGAAACCTCTGAGTGAGAAGAAATTGTGGGCAGGTGTCTATTGGTGTCTGCGCTGGTATTGCAATTTTCCTGTGAAAGGTTCCGACTTCTGTGATCGCATCGCCCATCTGCCTTTCAGACAACAACTGAATCCTGCCTGCTGTTATGATAACATCCGAAAGATAGTGACGCTCTCGTTTATGGACTGTGACTGTCGCCGATTGGACTTGGTGAAGGTAAGCAAGAACGATCAGGACATTTTCGTACAATGCCGGACTGTGGTATTGGCATTGGTCAAAGAATTGGGAAGAGCGGCAGCTTTTTGAAAGCTATTTTCCCAAAACGTTCCCAAAACATTCCCAAAACGTTCCAGTAATGCTGGGGCGTTTTTTTTATGCCTACCTTTGCCAACGATCAACAAAAGTATTAATCCGAGTTGTGTGAGAGTTACCTAGGAGAAAAGTCGACAAGCTCAACACTGCTCACAACAACTTCGGAAGAAATGAAAGAAATTATAATTCAAGTAGAAGACAGTGCTTATGCATGTGTGTTGGGTATGCTCCAGCTCTGCGAGAAGGTGGAGGTGGTGAATGACGGTGAGTGTGTCATAACAGATGACAGTACGGACCTTTGTGTGGCAAAGGCTATTGGCGAATTGCGCCAGCGTCGTGTGTTCCGTTTCCCCTGCGACTATACCTATATTATGATGATTATGAATGAAGAGGTGGTAAAAGGGTTGCCGTTCTTTTACTCGCCAATGGAGTTCATTGCTTATCTGAAGGCATTGGATTTTGACAGTCTGCCAGGAAAGACAACACTGTACGACACGGTAAACAAGACACGAGGCAGGTACCCCAATTGGTTTTTCGATGACAATCCTAAGGATATGGAACGGATGCGGAGAATTAATATCGCAAAGCAGTTTTTAAGTGCTTTAGGAAGGGCAAAAAGGGGGATGTCGGAAGGATTGTCGGAAAAATAACCGAATGTCGGAAGGATTATCGGAAGGTAGGAGAAATGGGCTTTGAGGGGTCAGAAAGATGCTGTAATTTCGCATTGTCAACGAACGGAAACGGGGTTTGACAAGCGATCTCAAACTTATTGATACAAAGGACACGGCAGGTAGGCCTGCTGAGAAATTGAGAATTCTTTCAGTCGCTTCGCTTTGTGAAAGCGTGCTGAAGATACGATTAGATAATTGAAAATTGATAATTATGAAAATGAAAAAAGCAAGTGAAATGATTGCCAACGATTATGGCATCATGATTAAGAAGTGTTGTGGCTCGTGCCACAACCGTGGATTTGACGAACAGGAGCGACGCTGCTGCCAACTGACTGGCAAGCATGTCAGGGGTTGTGCAGTGTGCGACGACTGGTCGATGAGCGACGGGCTGAAAATTCTGGGCTGCGAGCGTGGTAAGGTGCAGCGTAGGGAATATCAGCTTTCTCTGATAGAGGTACGCGCCTCTGAGCTTAACGCTGTTGCCAAAGGGGAAGATAATGAACCGGCAAGCGTAGAAAGCATACGAAGGGATTTCGAACTGAAACACGGATCGAGATTCTTGATACGATGAGAATTTAAAAATTTAAAAATGTAAAATTTAAAATGAAAAGTATGAAGAAATTGAATTTGGAAATTAAGGTGACAACGGTGCAGCATGGTTTTGCACTGGAGATTGGTAACAAGGGCTGGCTGTGTGAAGACGAGCTGGAACTGGCGGAGGCAATGGCCTTCAGAGTGGGAATGGCATGCACGAAACCCATGTCAAAAAAGAGAATGCGTATGCTGCTGCGTGCGATGGCATACGGTAACAAAAGAATGGTGCACAAGCACTAAATGTTGAACCTTGAGTGAGGCAGAGGGAATCAATTGAGCATCTGGAAACAGGTGTAGGGCCCAATCTCAACACTTCTCTCAGCAAAAACTCAAGTATCAATGAGGAAATTTATTTTTATCATTAATGCCATCGAGCTGTTGCAATTGCTCATGAGTGGCAAATATGTACAAGGCGTATTGTACATTGATCGAGAAACAGGATTGCTAACCTTTAAGGCTTACAACCGTAAACCGAGGAACCAGAGCAGTGACGAGTTGGTTCATCAGCTGGAAACGGGATGGGTGAAGGAGTCGCCTGAGAAGTACAAGCTGTTTATCAGCGTCTATAAAAAGCTGGGACTGGCTCGTATCCTGAGCATCATTGACCGTGAGACGAAGGAGGCAAAATCGGCCTTGTTCGACAAGGAAATGATAGAGAGTATTTAACTTATTAAAAACACACATTATTATGGAAGCATTAGTAATTATTCAAGCGGTAGGCGCATACGGTGAGCGCCAATATCAGAGACAGGACGGTACGACAGAGTACTTCAAGAGTCGTGGGGTGGTGATGAAACGTGGTGGTGACGTCTTCTACGGTGAGATGACAGGAGAACTGGCCTCCAAAAACCGTGACACTGTGTTTCAGCAGAACGTGCCTTACATCGTGAAGGGTTTTTGGAAACATCGCACATGGGGCGACAACAACGACCGACACGAGAACACCTTCTATATCACAGACCTGCAGGCACTGTGCTAATAACCGATAACAAAGTATGTTTTGCATACAGGACAACCAATATTTTTCTCCCGCTGTGCCCGGCACACGGGAGAAACTTAACGAGATTCTGGACTCACCTCAGGTCAGGTGGAAGATTGAGAGCATCAGGGCTGTACGACAACCTGGGGCCGTCCGATTGTGGGCGTCGAATACCGACTTTCAAAAATTCTGCCTTAAGGAAGCAGCGAAAAGTAAGGGGAACGCCTTTAAGGAGCTTACGGACGAGGAGAAACTGGAGCGATGGGCTAACAGTCTGAAGGAGTCGTTGCCATGTCTGATATTCGGGGCAAGGGACTTCGACGAGGTTCCCATGAAAAAGAACCCCGAAAAGAGGATGAAGCGCAGGGTGCTGGCAGGCATCCACCTCAGCGGTCTGTTCATGTTCGACGTGGATCATGTGGACAACCCGCGAGAGATATTCGAACAGACACAGCAAGAGGGATTTCCTTGGGAGGTGGTGTTTGCCCATGTGACATCGTCGGGACAGGGACTGCGACTGGTCTGCAAGGCCCGTGTGGAGATTGGCAACATTGCTGATAACCAGATAGCACTGGCCAAGGAACTGGACGTGAAGCCCGACCTGAGCTGTATCGATGCGTCAAGAATTTCGTACGCACCCATGCGTGAGGATTTGTATTATTTGAACGAAGAAGAACTATTGAACTATTACAATGAGGAGTTTGACAAGATGTATTGCGAGGCTTATCGTAAGGGTAGTACTGAACCTACGAAAGCGCAAACGAGAAAAGAAAGTAATGAAAATGAGACATTAGAAAACGATGAAGAACGAGACATCAACTATCACGGCGTCAGCTACGCCAAAATCTGTGAAGCGTGGCAGGCCGCGCAGGGAGGCGCCCCGACCACTGGAGATCGCCACCGAACAATGCTGCAACTGGCTCTCGACCTGCGGTATATCTGCGACAACAACCCGGCAAATGTCGATTGGGCCTTACGTCAGTGCGGATTTGTGCAGGACATCATCCGCGAAAGGGGCGAAGGGGAAGTCAGGGCCGTTGCTGATACGGCTTGTGAGCGAAGGATGTACAAAGACATCCCGAAGAGGATGCAAGGGGTGCTTGAAAGTGTTGGTATTCGCAGTGGTGAGCCAGCAACAGCTCAGCGACCTGTGGCAACAGTTGACGTGCCTTACGAGCAGTTCGCTCAAAGGCTGGAACCTCTCCTTAGCGCTCCTTATGCCGAAGCCTGTAGGGGAGTGAGCCGTAAGAACTGGCTGGGGGCGGTGTTCGCCTCGGGAGCCATGTACTGCACACTGCTGTCGCGCTGCTGGTACAGACACTACGACGGAGCTCTGCAAAGGATGAACCCACAGGTGCTGATTATCGGACACCCCGCCAGCGGAAAGTCGTTTGCCAAGCATCTGGACGACCAGATCATGTGCTCGATGAGGGAACAGGACGAGGTGGTCCGTCTGGCAGAGACACGCTACAAGCAGGAGCAGAAGAAACGCGGCACCTCGTCGAAGGCTCAGAAGCAGGACGCTCTGGTGGAGCCTGAGGGCATGATACGCTACCTGCCCACAAAAACGTCGAACAACATCTTCTTCCGACGACTGAAGAGGGCGAAGGAAATGGTGGAAGGACAACAGCTGCCCCTGCACCTGTATATGTTCGACTCGGAGCTGGACTCGTCGATATCAGCCCAGAGCGGTGGGGCTTGGATAGGCAAGCACGACTTGGAACTGAAGGCTTTCCACAACGAACTGAGTGGTGTGGACTATGCTAACGGTGACTCTATCAACGACATCCTGCCTGTGTATTGGAACAGTGTGACCACAGGTACCAACGTCAGTCTGCACAAGAAGTTCACGCTAAGGAATATCAACGACGGACTTTGCAGCCGTGTAGCCATCTTCCTGATGGAACGCGCCAACTTCCGGATGGTAGGTAAGAATCTGGTGGACAACAAGACCAACGAGGCGCTCAAGGCATGGGGCTACAAGATGGAGAAACTGCATGGCGAACTGCCCCTGCAGAGACTCGTGGACCACGTCTATGACCTCTGCGAACTGTCGGCTCAGGAGGCAGAGGCAGCAGACGACCTGGTGTTGGACTATCTGAGAAAGCGTGCCGTGTTCTACGCCACATGGTTCACCGTGCCACGCATTGTAGCCCGTGAATACGACAAGTTCGTGAAGACGGGGAAACTAGAGATTACGGACGACGACCTGAAGTTCTCGACACTGATGTACGATGCAGTCATCTGGTTTCAGGACTATTTCTTCGGACAGATGTTGCAGGACTCATGGGACAATGCAGAGCGTGAATACGTGCCCCGCAGGAAGAACTCGAAGAATGCAGATGCCTATCGTGACCTGTCGGAAACCTTTGGTGTGAAAGACGTTATGGCTGTCTTGGATATTGAAGACAATCCAGCTCGTCAGCAGTGTAATCGTTGGCTGAAGCACGGCTTTGTGGAGCGTGTAAAGCAAGGTAAGTATAAGAAGATTTTTAAAGAAATAATGGTATGAAACAAGCAAGAGGTTTGCGGAACAATAATCCGCTGAATATTATCAAGAGTGAAAACATTAATTGGAAGGGGCAACTGTGCAATGGCACAGACCCCACCTTCGTACAGTTCGACACCATGGCTCATGGATTGCGGGCTACTTTGATGTTGTTGCGTACCTATTACAATAAACACGCGTGCACAACCCTGCGCATGATTATATTGCGCTGGGCTCCCGAAACGGAGAATCAAGTAGCAGCCTACATCCATACCGTCTGCAAGCTGACGGGATGGAATGCTGACAGCCACTTGCCGCCTATGAAGAAAGAAACGAAGGTGGTGTGGTTTGGCATCGTGCTGGCCATGGCAAGTGTGGAGTGCGGACTGAATAACGTAGGTCGCCAATCCCTTCGCCCCGATTTGGAAAAAGCATGGGATATGCTGTATAGGTGATGTCAAGTGGAGAGTTGAAGGATGATTCAGTTGTTTCCAAAATGGAAATAACTGAATCAGACTTTATAGCTATGACAGCATGGACTGGTCTTTATTCCTGCCAATGGTAAATGGTGCCATTGGGACTCTTTAGGGTTCTGGCTTTAGGGTCGTAGGTGTAGTTGGTGGTGGAGCCATCGACTTCCTTGACACGGATGGTGTTGCCCTTGATGGTGTAGGTGAACTCGGTGAAATGGAGACTGCCCACCATATTCCAGGTGGCGGTGCCATCGGCGTTGAGGCTGATGCGCTCCTGGTTGCCTCCGTCCTCGTCGTAGCTGTCGTAAATGCCGGCTACTGATTTGTAGGTGAGGGGAGTGCTTGAATGACTGCTGCCTTCAAAGCTTTTGATTTTATTGATCATCTGAATCACTGGGTCCATCTCCTTCTGTCGGCTCTTGGGATAGATGATGGCAAGGAAACTGGAGTGGCAAATCGAAAAACCTTCTTCTGGGGCAACGGCATTCGGTTGGCTTTTCTTTTTCATATAGAAAATGCGACCATCGGTGGTGTAGCCTGAGAAGACACCGTTCTTGGCATGATAGACGATGTTCTTGATGGTGGCATTCTGGGCGAGAACACTGCCTGGAACGGGGAAAGCCTCGTCGTCGCAAGCCCAGTTGCCTAAAAGCGAGCAGTAGCTCAATTGGGCATCCTGATGCTTATAGATGACCATGGAGTAGGGGCCGTCGCCATAGAAATACTCGGTGCCGTTGGAAAAATAGGCGGGTACCTGGAAGTTATAGGCGGTTGGTTTCCACGACATCTGGTCGGTGGCTTGTGTTTCGAGTGTGGTGGCACTGGCTGTTGCGCAGAGTGCGAGGAGGTAAAGCAGTATCTTTTTCATAATCGGTTATTATTTAGTTTCTTGCTTGCAAATATACATCATTTTTGTAACATCACGTATTTATTGGTAGTTAAAAAACGTTTTCTTCCTTTTTTATTTGGTTATTCCTCCGATTTGAAGTACCTTTGCACACGATTTAAACTTAAACATATATTGTAGATATGATCAACATTACTTTTCCAGACGGTTCTGTTCGCTCGTATGAGCAGGGCGTAACTGGACTTCAGATTGCCGAGAGCATCTCACCAGCTCTGGCTCGCGACGTATTGTCGTGCGGTGTAAATGGCGAGACAGTAGAACTCAACCGCCCCATCATGGAGGATGCCAAGATTGCTCTCTATAAATGGGACGACGAAGAGGGAAAACACACATTCTGGCACACCAGTGCCCACCTGCTGGCAGAGGCGCTGCAGGAGCTGTATCCTGGTATCCAGTTCGGTTTCGGACCAGCCGTCGAGAATGGTTTCTTCTATGATGTATTGCTGAAGGACGGCGAGAGCATCAAGGAGAGTGACTTCCCCAAGATTGAAGAGAAAATGCGTGAACTGGCTTCTAAGAAAGAGCCCGTGGTTCGCAAGGAAGTGGCTAAGGCAGACGCCCTGAAAGAGTTTGCTGCCGACGGTCAGACCTATAAGTGCGAACACATTGAGCAGGACTTGGAGGACGGCAGTATCACAACCTATACGCAGGGAGCGTTCACAGACCTTTGTCGTGGTCCGCACCTGATGAATACAGGAGCCATTAAGGCTATCAAACTGACCAGTGTAGCCGGTGCTTTCTGGCGTGGTGATGCCAGTCGCGAGCAGATGCAGCGTCTGTACGGTATCTCGTTCCCCAAGAAGAAGATGCTCGACGAGTATCTGTTGATGCTGGAGGAAGCCAAGAAGCGCGACCATCGTAAGATTGGTAAGGAAATGGAACTCTTCATGTTCTCTGACAAGGTGGGTAAGGGTCTTCCTATTTGGTTGCCAAAGGGCACAGACTTGCGCCTGCGTCTGCAGGACCATCTGCGTAAGGTTCAGAAGCGTTTCGGCTATCAGGAAGTAATCACTCCGCATATCGGTTCGAAGAATCTGTATATCACCAGCGGTCACTATGCTCACTATGGTAAGGATTCGTTCCAGCCTATCCACACTCCTGAGGAGGATGAGGAATACATGCTGAAACCCATGAACTGTCCTCACCACTGCGAAATCTTCGCTTGGAAGCCCCGTTCATACCGTGACCTGCCTCTGCGTATTGCCGAGTTCGGTACGGTATATCGTTACGAGCAGAGTGGTGAGTTGCACGGACTGACCCGTGTGCGTTCGTTCACGCAGGATGATGCCCACCTGTTCTGTCGTCCTGACCAGGTGAAGCAGGAGTTCCTGAATGTAATGGATATCATCGGTATCGTGCTGACAGCCTTCGGATTCAACTTCGAGGCTCAGATTTCGCTGCGCGATCCTAACGACCACGATAAGTATGTAGGAACAGACGAAGACTGGGCGCTGGCTGAGGCAGCCATCGTAGAAGCCTGTCGCGAGAAGGGTCTGTCTGCCAAGGTGGAATATGGCGAGGCTGCCTTCTATGGTCCTAAGCTCGACTTCATGATTAAGGATGCTATCGGACGCCGTTGGCAGTTGGGTACCATCCAGGTGGACTATAACCTGCCTAAGCGCTTCCAGTTGGAATACACGGATGAGGATAACCAGAAGAAGACACCTGTGATGATTCACCGTGCTCCCTTCGGTTCGTTGGAGCGTTTCTGCGCTGTGCTGATTGAGCATACCAGCGGTCACTTCCCCTTGTGGCTGACTCCTGAGCAGGTGGCTATTCTGCCTCTGTCAGAGAAGTATAACGACTACGCCAAGGAAGTAGCCAAGAAGTTTGAGCAGGGTGGTGTCCGTCCAACCATCGACCTTCGTAACGAGAAGTTGGGACGTAAGATTCGTGACAACGAGTTGAAGCGTATTCCCTATATGGTTATTGTCGGTGACAAAGAGATGGCTGACGGTACCGTTGCCGTACGTCCACAGGGCGGTGGCGAACAGAAGGTGATGGCTATTCAGGAATTCATTGACCATATCAATGCTGAAGTGGCAGAGATGACGAAAGAGTTCTAAAATTAAGCATTATAAAATATGAAACCGACATTATTTTTATTGGCTGCTGGAATGGGAAGCCGCTATGGTGGACTGAAGCAGTTGGATGGTCTGGGACCCAACGGGGAGACCATCATGGATTATTCGATATATGACGCCATTCAGGCTGGTTTCGGTAAGATAGTATGGGTGATCCGTAAGGATTTCGAGGAGCAGTTCCGCACCCAGATTCTTTCGAAATACGAAGGTCATGTGCCTTGCGAGCTCTGCTTCCAGGGTATCGACGACCTGCCCGAGGGATTTAAGGTTCCAGAAGGTCGTGTAAAGCCCTGGGGCACCAATCATGCCGTGCTGATGGGTAAGGACATCATCAAGGAGCCTTTCTGCGTCATTAACTGTGACGACTTCTATAACCGTGACGCCTTTATGGTGATGGGTAAGTTCCTGAGTTCGCTGCCCGAGGGTGCCAAGAACAAGTATGCGATGGTGGGCTTCCGCGTAGGCAATACGCTGAGCGAGAACGGTACCGTGGCTCGTGGCATCTGTTCGAAGAACGAAGAGGGACACCTGACAACGGTGGTGGAGCGTACGGAGATTGTGCGCTGTGCCGAAGACGGTTCGCAGGCAGGAAGTGCCGACCAGCCTATCCGCTATAAGGACGAGAACGGCAAGTGGGTGGCTGTTGACGACAACACCCCTGTATCGATGAATGTATGGGGATTCACCCCCGATTACTTTGAGTATTCTGAGGCTTATTTCAAGGAGTTCCTGAGCGATCCGAAGAATATGGAGAACCTGAAGGCTGAGTTCTTTATCCCATTGATGGTGAACAAACTGATCAATGAGAAGACGGCTACAGTGGAGGTGCTCGACACGACTTCGAAATGGTTTGGCGTGACTTACGCTGCTGACCGCGAGGATACCGTGAAGCGTATTCAGAAACTGGTGGATGAGGGCGTTTATCCGAATAAACTGTTCTAAATGACAAATGACAATTGACAATTGATAATTGATAATTGACAATTGAAGAATTGATGTTGGAAAATATAATGAGCGAGGGGGAGTGCAGCCAACTGCACTCCCTTATCGATAAGGCAGAGACAATTGTGCTGTGTTGCCACGTGAATGCCGACGGCGACGCAATGGGCTCCATGTTAGGGTGGGCTGAGGTGTTGAGAACAATGGGTAAGGAACCGCTGATGGTGGCTCCCGACCAATATCCCGACTACCTGAAATGGTTGCCGAACCAAGAGAAGATAGTGCGCTACGACAAGCGCAAGGACTATGTAGATACGGTGTTGAAGATTGCCGACCTGGTGTTCTGCCTCGATTTCAACACACTGTCGAGAACGGAGGATATGGAGGAGGCACTGAAGACTTCGCCAGCCAAGAAGGTGCTGATAGACCACCACCTGGAGCCTGACGTGGATGCAGTGCTGACCATATCGCACCCCGAGATGTCGTCAACGTGCGAACTGGTGTTCCGACTGGTATGGCAGATGGGACTCTACGAGCGCCAGGGCAAGCATTTCGCCATTCCCATCTATTGCGGAATGATGACTGATACGGGCGGCTTTACGTTTAACTCGACGCGCCCCGAGATATTCTTTATCATCAGTCAGTTGCTGACCAAGCGTATTGACAAGGACAAGATATACCGCAACGTGTATCATAACTACAGCGAGCACCGCATGAGACTGGTGGGATATGTGCTGTGTCATAAACTGGTGGTGGACAACGAGCGCCACGCTGCCTTCTATACGCTGACAAAGAGCGACCTGAAGCGCTACCATTTCATCAAGGGCGACGCCGAGGGGCTGGTGAATATGCCGCTGCAGATAAAGGGGCTGAAACTGAGTATTTCGCTGCGTGAGGACACGGAGCGCAACAACATGATATGGGTGAGTCTGCGTTCGGTGGATGATTTCCCCTGCAACAAGATGGCAGAGCTGTTCTTCAACGGCGGAGGTCATCTGAATGCATCGGGAGGTAAGCTGCAATGTACGATGGATGAGGCGGTGGAAATCGTGAAACGAGCCATTATTCATTTCGAAGACACGTTAAAGTAGCCTAATATTGCCGATAATTGGTAATTTATTTGTAAATTTGCGCCCGAAATTAATTAGTTAGTGCAAGATGAAGAAAATATATTGTCTGTTGACAGTGCTTTGCGGTGTGCTGGTGATGACCGGCTGTAAGAAAGGCGAAACCTATTCCGACCTGAAAGAGGCGGAGCGTGATGCCATTAATCGTTATATCCAAAATGAGAATATCAAAGTGATAAGCCAGGCGGAGTTTACCAAGCAGGGAGAGACGACGGATGTGAGCATGAACGAGTTCGTCTATCTGGACAAGAGCGGTGTCTATATGCAGATAGTGCGCCAGGGTTGCGGCACGAAGATGAAGGATGGTGAGACACTGGAGATTCTGGCTCGCTTCTCGGAGTATAACATCAAGGAAGGCGCGATGTTAGTGAGAAATGATATACCATATTATGTGATATATAACAACCAGCGCTACGACTTCTCCAGTGCTCCTGACAAGATGTCGGTAGAGCGTTTGGGCAGTTCGTTCTCAGGTTCTTTTGTCTCAGGAGCCATGTACACCTTCCACGGTTCGGCATCAGTGCCTTCAGGATGGATGGTGCCACTGGCCTATGTGAACCTGGGCAGATGGGCAGATGGCGAGATAGCGAAGGTGTGCCTGATAGTGCCCCATTCACAGGGAACGGTAGATGCCTCGTCGGGTGTTTACCCCTGCTATTACGAGATTACTTACGAAAGAGCTAATTAATAATGACACTGATTAAATCAATTTCAGGTATCCGCGGAACTATCGGCGGAGCCCCTGGTGACACGTTGAATCCACTGGACATCGTGAAGTTTACAACAGCTTATGCACAGTTTATCCGTCGCAATAAGCAGAGCTTCTCGAACAAGATTGTAGTGGGACGTGACGCTCGTATCTCAGGCGAGATGGTGAAGAATGTGGTTTGTGGCACCCTGATGGGGGTGGGCTACGACGTGATAGACATCGGCTATGCTACCACACCGACAACGGAGTTGGCAGTGACGATGAACGGTGCCGACGGTGGTATCATCATCACGGCTTCGCATAACCCACGCCAGTGGAATGCCCTGAAACTGCTGAACGAAAAGGGAGAGTTCCTCTCTGCTGCCGACGGTGCTATTGTACTGGCTATTGCCCAGCGTGAGAGTTTCGAATATGCCGAGGTGGACCAATTGGGTAAATACAGACAGGACAATTCGTTTGATGATCGCCATATTGAGAGTGTGCTGCAGCTGAAACTGGTTGACGTGGAGGCTGTGAAGCAGGCTAAGTTCAAGGTGTGTGTAGATACCATCAATAGTGTGGGTGGCATCATCCTGCCCAAACTCTTAGAGCAGCTGGGTGTGGAATATACTATCCTGAACGGTGAACCCAATGGCGACTTTGCCCACAATCCGGAGCCTCTGGAGAAGAACCTGCAGGGTATTATGGACGAGATGAAGACCGGCAAATACGACTTGGGTATCGTGGTGGATCCCGATGTGGACCGTCTGGCCTTTATCTGTGAAGACGGAAAGATGTTTGGCGAGGAATATACACTGGTGAGTGTGGCAGACTATGTGCTGTCGCAGACTCCCGGCAATACCGTTTCGAATCTTTCTTCGACTCGTGCCTTGCGTGATGTGACCGAGAAACACGGTGGAGTGTACAGTGCTGCCGCTGTGGGTGAGGTGAATGTCACCACGAAGATGAAGGAGGTGAATGCCGTTATCGGTGGCGAGGGCAACGGTGGAGTGATTTATCCCGAGAGCCACTACGGACGTGACGCACTGGTGGGTATCGCCCTCTTCCTGACTTCTCTTGCGAAGAAAGGTTGTAAGGTCAGTGAGTTGCGCAAGACATTCCCCGACTATCAGATAGCCAAGAACCGTATCGACCTGACTCCAGAAACGGATGTTGATGCCATACTGGTGAAGGTGAAGGAAATGTTTGCTTCCGACGCTACAGCACAGGTGAACGATATTGACGGTGTGAAGATTGACTTCCCCGACAAGTGGGTACACCTGCGTAAGTCGAACACCGAACCCATCATCCGCGTCTATAGCGAGGCTGCCACTATGGAAGAAGCCGACGCTATCGGCAAGAAACTGATGCAAGTGGTGTATGATATGAAGTGAAAAGAGAAAAGTGAAAAGTGAAAAGAGAAAAGTGAAAAGTGAAAAGAGCGAAGTGAAAAGTTATTGCAACTTTTCACTTCGCTGTTTCTAAGGAACTGCGCTTATCACGCCGATAGGAACGATAATCATCTAAAGGTATTTCTATATCGGGTTCTACCAATTCACCTTCATGGGGCAGATGGAATAGCATATAACGGATATCGAGTCCTCTGTCTATCCACATCTGTTCATAGTACGTTTGAATAGAGGCAGCTTTGGCAGCGACGGGATCGCTGTGCGTACTGCCATACAGATTCTCGGTGCGGAAGTCTAGGGGCAGGTGGTTCTTCTCTACCATATAAGTAGTATAGGTGAAGAGGAAGTTGGAGTCCGTCTTCAGATGGATGATGCCTCCGTCAATGAGGAAATGGCGATAGCGGTTCATGAAGTACGTAGAAGTCAGTCGCTTACGTGGATTCTTCATCTGTGGGTCGCTGAATGTCAACCAAATCTCCTGTACCTCACCAGGCGAGAAGAAACGGTCTATCACCTCAATGTTCGTACGTAGAAATGCCACGTTCTTCAATCCCTCTTGGATAGCCTGTGTAGCACCCGTCCACATGCGGGCACCTTTGATGTCCACACCGATGAAGTTCATGTCGGGATAGCGCTTCGCCAGTCCAACGGTATATTCTCCCTTGCCACAACCTAACTCCAGTACGATAGGATTGTCGTTCTTGAAATACTGCTCATGCCAGTGGCCCTTCATCTCAAACGGAACGTGTTCCACCACCGAAAAGGGGTACTGGAACACGTTCTCATAAGTCTCCATGTCGGCGAATTTCGCCAGCTTGCCTTTACTCATGCGTTCTCGGCTTTCAAGTCCTCATAGAAGTGAGACAGAGCACTGCTCATGTATGGAAGCAGGAAGATGAAACCGAAACCGAAGGTTAACACGCACAGGATGCCCCAGCCGATAAAGCTCAGCAACAGCCAGAACAGTTCCATCTTATGTCCCTGCATCATTTCGGCACTCTTCTTCATAGCGTCGGCAGCACTGATCTGTGGGTCGTCCTTCAAGATGTATTCAGTCTGTGAAAACATCAAAGAGAGGATGATGCCAGGAATAATCAGCAGGAAACAGCCGATAATCACACAAACGCAAATCAGGAATTCAGCAAGACCCACGCGGATGAAATCCTTATAACCGTCGAACACCCGCTCGTAGGCAATGTCCTCGTTGCGG
>Ga0256407_10008296_pt1 | contig 15314 bp, 16 predicted proteins | sample RumenRJG_04DNA_FD_193489 | JGI IMG/M metagenome (GOLD analysis project Ga0256407, IMG submission 193489) | Bovine rumen microbial communities from Lethbridge, Alberta, Canada - RJG_04 | ecosystem: Host-associated > Mammals > Digestive system > Stomach > Rumen | place: Canada: Alberta...
AAAGTGTGCATCCGCTAACATTCGCCTATGCTTACCCTCATTGATACCCTCATTGTCGTGGGGATGGCTGTCGCTCAGACAGGCACCATCCACGAGGCTGACGGCCCCTATCGCCACACCTTCCGTCTCTGCAACGGAGGGACGGAGGCTGTCAGTCTCGTGCAAGGCTATACCTCCTGCCATTGCACAACCATCCTCTTCGACAAAGACCAACCCATAGCTCCTGGCGACACTGTCGACGTGACGCTCGTTTTCAACCCCCAAGGCAAGGGTGGCGACTTCTATGAAAGCGCCACCCTCCAATACAGCACCTTTGAAGAACACACCCCCGAAAACATCTCTCGCACCCCCGCACCCTCGCACCCTCGTACCCCCGAAACCATCACCTTGGCTCTTGAGGGAACGTGCATCACCAGCGAAGAGACCCTGCTCCGGCAGTATCCCGTTCGCGTCAGCGACGATATCCGCCTCAGCAGCGACCACTTCGACATCGGTATACTACGACCGGGCGACACCGTGGAGCGCACCGTCGCGGTGTTGCATCGTGACGACGGCGACCGCCGCGAGCTCTTCCCCGTCAGCTATACCGTCGGCCCCGACAGTCCCAAGGGGCTGCAGCACGTCGCATGTCCCATCAGCATCCAGACGAAGGGTGGTGTCGTCAGCGCTACCATCACCTTCGACCTCGTTGTCAGGTAAGGAATCCTTTTTCGTTCATTTAACGCTAATAATAGAAAAAGAAAGTTAATTAGCGGATAAAATCGTGGGTTATTCAGATGTTTGCTTTATCTTTGCATGAAAAATGTAAGGATGCGACCTGTAGTGTCCGATGCCAATGGAGAAACTCACATATTGTATTTGGACAGCATTGCTGATGGTAGTGCTGGCCTGCCATGAAAACAGACAATACGACGAGCAGTTGCAGCGTGCTGATAGCCTGATGGAACAATCGGGCAGCGACATCGTGGCAGCTGCTGAAGGGCTCAATGCCATCCACGCCGATTATCATCGCATGAACCACAGGCAGCAGATGCGCTACCGACTGCTGCAGGTGAAGGCGCGTAACAAACTGGATCAGTCGGTGGCAGGTGATACCGTTATGCGCGATGTGGCCGACTACTACCGCCGTCACGGCACGCCCAACGAGCGTGTGGAGGCTCTCTACCTGCTGGCCCGCGTCTATCACGACCAAGGTCTGTTGCCACAAGCCATCGAAACCTACCAGATGGCCGATCAGGCAGCCGACACCACCCGTAGCGACTGCAACTGGAAGCACTTGTTTCTGGTGCACTCGCAGCTGTCACAAATCTATTCTGAGCAAAGATTGCCAGACAGCAATCTTCGTGAACTCGATATCATGAGACTTTATGCATCAAAAGCCAAAGACACGTTGAATGTCATTCTGTGCGATGCATGGAAAAGCGGAGTGCTATGGGACAAAGGCATGTATGACCAAGCTGTTGATGCAGAAAACTTAATCAACCAAAAGCTCATCCGGAAAGGCTATCAAACTTATGCTGACGGAAATCATATTTTAGCGATATACAGGTTGCTCGAACAAAAGCATCCGAAAGAAGCTCGGCGGCTAATGGATTTGCAAGAAAAACATGCAGGGATATTTAACAGAAATGGCGACATCGAGTCAGGTCGTGAAATCTACTATTATTCTATGGGATGGTACCAGCTTCAGGTCAACCATATCGACTCTGCCAAACACCTTTTCTATAAACTGTTGTCGCTTCCGTCTAACATGAATTGTGCTGAGGCTGGCTACCGAGGATTGTTCATGCTTTATCAAAAGACAGGTCAAGTCGATTCCGTCATCAAGTATGCACAGCTGTATTGTAATGCCAACGACTCTGCCCTAAAAAAGCTTTCCACAGAGAAGGTGGAGTTCATCAGGTCGCAATATGAATATACCAAGTACCAAAGATTGGCGGAAGAGAAACGCCACGAAGCAAGAACCACCCTTCACATAACCAGCATCATTGTATTGCTATTTGTTGTCTTCTATTTCATTCTTCTCCACACCTTTTATAAATATAAGAAGAAACATCAGAGAAAAAATGAATTGCAGAACGAAAGGTATGCTGAAGCTTATAGACGATATGCAAGTTTAAGCAGGGAATATGCTGAAATGGCATCTGCCGTTTCCGTCAGTAAGGAGAGTTATCTTCAACTGACATCTGAAAAGGATGATTTGGCAAACGAGATAAAGCGACTGAATGCTATCATCATGAATCATAAACAGGATGAACAACGGTCAGACAGATGGAGCATAGAAGATCAGTTGCTGACATGTTCTGAAGTGGTGAGCTTGCACCAATATGCTGTAAAAGGAACCGCTCCTGACTCATTATGGAGCGATTTCATGGTAAAATGCCAGCTCTATTTGCCAAACTTTATGTCGGCCATCAACAGGGAGGACGTCGCTCTTACAGATATTGAAAAACAAATAACAATATTGACCAAACTAAGATTCTTAGGAACAGAGATACAAAACCTATTGGGCAAGTCATCGCAAAGCATCAGCAATAGCCGCAGCAACATCAACAAAAAGCTGTTCGGCAGGAAGGGCGTGCAGGGGCTTGACGGCTCAATCCACGAGCTCGGTGAGGATTTTTCGCCCTGACATGTAAATTATGTAAATGGGGTCTAATTTGTTGATAGTCAGTATTTCTAATAAACATTTCGGAAAGGGGTTTAAAACACATGTAAATGATGTAAGCCGAAAATTTGGTACATAGTCTGGTATAGCCGTACCTTTGCACCCCGAATCCCGGAGCCTGGCAAACTGCCATGAGCAAAAGGAGGTAACTAAATTATTTCACCATGAAAAGAAAAAGAATCGCAGTAGCATTATTCTCCCTCGTGTTATTTGCAGGGAGTATGCAGGCGCAAAGTAATCAGCCAGTCAGTAGCGGTGAGCAAATCCAGCTGACGTGGAGTATTTTTGATGTAAAAAGCGGTGCTTCGCAACGCCCTAAAGCACCAATAGCTCCTCATTATGTCTATCTTGATCAGGGAGTGTTAAGTATTGGAAACAATTTTGAAGGCTACACCCTTGAATTATATCAAGACGGTGAATTGACCTATCAGCATTTCATCCTCGATGGCGAATGCAGCATCGAGTTGCCCTCTATCCTCTCAGGCGACTACGTCATCCGTTTCGTTAACGCAGAAGGAAACGCATACGTAGGCGTGATAACACTCTAAAAAGTAAGAACATAATAGCTGGCCAGCTAATAATTACAATTATTGATATTTAAAAATACAATTTATATGAAATTATTATTTCGTAGTTTGTGTGTTACATTTGGACTCTGCTTAATGTATACTGCTAATGTGAGAGCAGACAGTGGAGACGCTAATTATCAAGTCGTTGTAGCAAGTGATGGTTCCCAGCACATTTTCCCAGCTGACTTGAGTGTTGATGTTATTGTTCATTTTCTTGAAGAATATGAATATTATCTCGAAATAAAGAGTGGTATGAAAAAAGCCCTCGTTTACAGTATTGTTAACATTTATTTCAAATGAAAAAGTCAGCTGTATTCAAAACAATACTAATTTTCCTGAGTTTGACTTTCTCGTACGAAGCATTGGCTGATGAAGGAGATGTCAATTTTCAGGTGATCATTGATTCTGACGGTGTAGAGCATTACGTTCCTGCAGATACTCCAATCGAGTTGATAGTATGGTACATCGAATTATATGAAAAAGAATTAGAAATGATTCGTGCTGTGCGTGGTGACAATCGTCCAAAACCCCTTTAACATTCTTATTCAAGGGCTTGCTAGGGCATATTCATCTTTCAACAATAATATGAAGGTTGGCGAGCCCTTGATTTAAACAAATTTAAAAAGACTAAATTAAAGATTCAAAAGATGAAGAAAAGCGTATTGATACTTTATTGCATGGTCATGGCTATCTGTTCGTGTGCCCAAGATTCCATATCGGTCATATATAGACATTCATATAGATTCTGCGAGGAAGTACCGGGCAAGTCAGAAGAGTTGTGTGTCTTGGATATGACGAATTCCATGTCCCATTTCTATAGCAAGGACTTCGAAAGGAGCTCAGACTTGACAGACAGTTTGTCGCGTAGAGGCATGTCTGCTGCTGAGGTAATCAGTGCCAAGAAGAAAGAGGGACTGAACACCAGTACCACGAGTACGAATGTATATAAGAATTACCCTGAAGAAGGGAAGATAACAGTAACCGAGTATCTGGCAGGCATGTATAAATATGATGAATACATGCCAAAGCTCCATTGGATTCTTGAAGAAGGTGATACAGTCATTGCAGGGTATAGGTGTTTCAGGGCTTCCACCACATATAGAGGGAGAACATGGATGGTTTGTTATGCCCCGGACATAGCACTAAACGATGGTCCTTGGAAGTTGTGCGGCTTGCCTGGTCTTATCCTGTATGCTGTAGACAGCCAGGGCTACTTTAAGTATGATTGTGTCGGTATAAAAGTTGGTCTGTCCAAACCAATCAGGTTGCGAGGAGGAAGATATATCCAATGTGATGCACGACAAATGGCCAAACTCTTGTTGTTGAAAGGCAAGGATCTGGACGAATTGTTTTACAGAGCCACTGGCACGCGTATCCAACATTATGACACAAATGGTAAGCCCATGAAGTTGGACATGCCCCTTACGATATGTCTCAAAGAAAGATTCTGATTTTTTTTCTATGAAAAGTATGGTTTGCTATATACAACTGTTGTTGCTCGCCTTTTCATTACCGTGCAGTGCCCAGACATACAGGGGTAAGATATTTGACGAAAGTGGATGTGCTATGGCATTTGTCAATGTGTTGGCTTGCGCAGAAGGTCAACGCCCTGTTGCGTATACACAAACAGACGACAAGGGAGTCTTTGTCTTGGAAATACCTGCAGGAAGTGGTGCGAATCAACTTCTTTTCAAAAGAGTTGGTTTTCAGCCTGTGACAGTTTCTTTATCTCATTATGAACAAGGCCAAGTTGTAACCATGCACGAGGAGCCTTTTTTGCTGAATGAGGTAGAAGTCAAGCCAGAGAAAATCAAGCAAAGTGGTGACACTCTCGTTTATAACGTGAGGGCTTTTCGGCAAAAACAGGATAGAAGCATAGCTGATGTGATTTCAAAAATGCCAGGATTGGACGTGAAGCCCAATGGCGAAATCACTTATCAGGGTAAGCGAATCAACAAGTTTTATATCGAAGGAATGGACCTATTGGGCAATTCGTACGCGTTAGCCAGTGAGAATATGAATGCTGACATGGTCAAGGATGTTCAGGTCTATCAGAATCACCAACCACTGAAAGTCTTGAAAAACATTAACTTCAGTGACCATGCAGCTTTGAATATAGTCTTGAAAGACGAAGCTAAAGGGGTATGGAAAGGATTGGCAGAGATAGGTGCAGGAAGTTCTGTTGAGAGAAGGGCATTATTCGATACCAAACTGATGGAAATGCTCTTTACAAAAAGAATGCAAAGTGTCTCGATGTACAAGGCAAATAATACGGGTAAGGATATCCAACACGAAATAAGAGATTTGGGTATTGCTTCAGGGCGACTTAGTCCGGATAAATCGTTGATTGATGATGCAACAGTGAGTATTCCTTCACTCGCTTCTAATCGTTATTCGTTCAACAACTCACATGTCTTGGCAACGAATTGGTTGTTTAAGACACAGAAAGATAGTGAACTTAGATTACAGTTGCATGGAGTGATGGATCAGTCAAACATAAAAGAACACTCAGAAATAACGCTTCTTAACATCGGAAATGACGGAAGTGTAATTACTGAAGAGCAGGACACAAGAAACTATAAGAATGAATGGGCAATTGAGAACACTTATACCCTGAACAATGAGAACTGCTTTATCAGCAATACATTGAAAGGTTTTGTCGATTTCAATTCTCAAAAAGGTATAAATGTGTATAACAGCCGCTCAATCCAGCAAAAAGCCAAACCCAGAAAAAGATACCTTTCCAATCAGACAGAATGGATAAAAACTATTTCAGGGGATAAGTCTTTTTCTTTGCACTCAAATGTCTTGTTCAATTATCTTCCTGGCTACTTGTTGCTTAACGACGGAACCGAGGAACGTCTCGGACAACACAAGCAGGAGTTTCTTCTTTCTACAAGTTTTCGTCATAAAGTAGCTGGCACATACGTTACATACCTGTTTGGAGCATCAACAAAGCGACAAACTCTGTCAACAGAGAACAAAGACATTTGCCGAAAAGACAGATTCACGCAATCTGAGCTTTTCCTGATGCCAAACTTAAGCTATAAGACACCTGTATTCAAGATGAATATTGGGTCTCGGCTGGTCATGATGTATAAGGGATTTAATAGTGAGAGGAAATATTGTGTACTGATGAACCCCATTGCTTTTGTCGACTACAAACTGACAGGAAAGTGGAATTCGACGTTCTCGTATAATTGTCTGACAAGTCCAACTCCATTCAGCAAGCAGATTCCCACGCCAGTTTATGTCAATTACTATACAAAATTCCATGGACGCAACGATATGAAAAACATAACAACCCATACAATCGCGAATAACTGGAAGTTCAGTGATGTTTTACGAGGCTTTTTTATGAATGTGGGGGGAACCTATGTCTGTATGACTAATTTAAGCTTGTATGAGGGAAGTCTTCATAATGGTTTCTACGAACAGAAGGCAACGCAATTCATCGGAAACGACAAAAGCTGTATTCTGAATGTAAACATCGGGAAATCAGTAGGATGGGGGAAATTGCATTATGGTGTTAAAACATTGTCACAATGGAATTCTTATCAATTAATCGTTAGTGGAAATGTGGCTGAAGTGAAGCATTTTTCGCAGCATGTTGAAATGAATATGTCATATCATCCTGTTGAGATTCTCTCTTTAGAAGGCCGCTCCTCCTGGTATTATGACAGAAAAAAGAACTCGGACAAAAGCATAAAACTGTATAGCCATAGTTATTTTGAACATCAACTTAGTTTATTCGTGATGCCCAGAAATTGGTTGATTGAATGGAAAAACAATTTGTATCATAGCAATGACAACACAATCAGCAATAGTTTCTTCTCTGACTTGTCCGTTTCGTATCTATCAAAAACTTGGGAAGCTTCCGTCGAGTGGAATAATATTTTTGGCCAAAGTCATTTCAGCAAAATATATACCTCACCTTATAAGCAAAATTTTATACTTACGGGGCTTCGTCCGAGCGAAATAGTGTTTAAATTCTCTTTTTCAATATGAAATACGTCCGATTTCTAAATATGAGCTATGAATAGAGATTTGTTTTTTGAGAGAATGACATCCGGAAGGAATGTGTTCTCGGTTGTCTTGAGAGTTGTTTATCTGTTTGTGTTTGTCGAATGGCTGGGCTTTATGCCCGGTTTCAGCGAACCTTGGCGGACTCTGTCGTTCGTGGCATTGGGCATAATCGTGGCAGCTTTCGTCGGGAAGGTGTTTGCTGTCAAATTTAGCCGAACTGCTTTTCACTATCACAGATAAAAATGAATTACAACCGATTGTTCTATCTTCTCTCACTAATTGCGTTCCAATTAGTCATGTATTTTTCCCTTCTGATAGCATTCGATCATCTTCATCTGGTGTATCAAGAAGGTGTCAGCACGGCCTCTGTTTGTGGAGCAGTGATAAGTTTGTTGTTCGCTGTAGGCAGCATGATGATAATGACGAGGCACAAGGCAGGACTGAATTTACTGCATACTGCATCATCCATTATGATGAAGCTCATGATAGCCGCTTGTTTGGGGGGTGCCGTCCATGCCATGATTGAACTCATATCAGGAGGCAGCCATGAGGTCTGGTTAAAGGTGTCTACTTTACTGCTCATGGCATTGTCCGTCAGACTGCTTTTATGGCGCAAATCGATGGGACTTTTCGCACTTTATGCCTCTGCGGCAGTTTGTGTCGTGATGCGCTCCATGATTCAGGGTGAATCCGTTGGCGAAGCCGTATTAAAAAGTGTATGGCTTTGTGCCTCCACCTTGTTCTTCACCTGCCTGAGTTATGTGAGCGCAAAAGAGCCTGACACCTCACCAAAATGACCAGAACCCCTTTGTCTCAGCGGGTTTTGTGTGGTGAGATGTTTGCCGAACACCTCACCACACACCTCACCAGAGACCTCACCAGAGGGAACCGCTCCTTGCTTCCCCAAGGGGAGGATCCCCACGTGGTACCTGTAGGAGGCGACGCCATTCCCGAGCATGCTCGCCGACCCGTAGCCTTTCCCAGCGTCGCAACAGCGCATAAGTGGCAGGAACTTGGCAGGTGTCACGCTGGGAAGCGTGACCTCCTACATTAGCGCATGCGTGTACTTTAGCTTCAGCGCATAGGTGGCAACGTAGGAGGCGACGCCATTCCCGAGCAAGCTCGCCGACCCGTAGCCTTTCCCAGCGTCGCAACAGCGCATAAGTGGCAGGTGTCACGCTGGGAAGCGTGACCTCCTACATTGGCATTTGTGGCAGGTGTTGCGCAGCAAACAACGATGCAATCTGCCGCATATTGCGACACTACATTAATAAAGTAGTCTCACTACATTAATAAAGTAGTCTCGCTACATTAATAAAGTAGTCTCACTACATTAATAAGGTAGTGTTGCCGTTTGCGGCAAATTGCATGGCGACGGATGGCATGTTGAAGTATGATTTGCGGCAACTTCGACAATACGGATGCATGCTTAATTTTCTTGAAAAAAGGCATAATCTCAGCGAATCGTTTGGCGGTTCGCGGATTATTGCGTATATTTGCAGCTTGAACTTGGACGATTGATAATTGATAATTGACAATTGATAATATTAAAGAATAAAGGAATGAAAAGAATTTTTACATTGGCAATGCTTTTCGCCCTCTGTTTCACCGCAATGGCACAGAGCAAGCTGACGCCTCAGGCGCAGATGAGTGTAGAACGCAGCAAGGCGAAAGCCGTGAGACAGTCGGCTCGCGCCAACGTTCCGCAGCCCGAACAGCGGCTGACGCTGGTGGTGAAGGTCGGCGAGAAAGATGCTGCTGCCACCTTCCGGCAGATGAAGGCGATGGGCATCGAGGTGAAGTCGAAACTGGGACGGCAAGCCGTCGTCAGCGTGCCAATAAGCCGTATTGACGCCCTGCAGCAGATAGAGGGCATCAGTCGCATCGATACGGGTCATAAAGGAAGACTGAAGACCGACGTGACGCGCGAGGTGTCGGGCGTGAACTTGCTGAACGGACCGTCGCTCTCTGCCGATGCAACGCCCTATACAGGAAAGGATGTCGTCGTGGCCTTGATAGACGTAGGCTTCGACTTCCAGCATCCTGCCTTCAAGGACAGCGAGGGACGCTCGCGCATCAAGTGCGTCTACAGGATCAATGATGATGGCGGCCACAAGTTCACCGTCAACGATCCCGAGGCCGGCGAATATACCTTCCCCGGCTCCGTCTACGACACTCCTGAGCTCATCGCCACGCTGACCAACGACGGCATCGACGAGTATCACGGATCGCATACGGCAGGCATCGCCGCCGGCAGTCTGTCGCCCCAAGGCTTCGGAGGCATGGCCCCGGAGGCCGACATCGTGCTCATCCCCTTGGCCGACGACGAGGTAGAGGGCGTGGAGACGCTGGAGGAATATCTGGAGATAGCCTTTGGCTTCGTAGCAGCCTATGCAGAGCAAAGCGACAAGCCCGTGGTGCTCAACGCCAGCATGAACAGCCACGGCGGACCGCACGACGGCACAAGCACCGTGACGGAGATGATCGGGGAGCTATCGGAGAGCCTGATACCCGTCTTCTCGGCAGGCAACGAGGGCGGATTCCCCATCCACCTGTATCAGGAGTTTACGGATAAGAAGCAGTCGGTGAACACCGTGCTTGGTGGCATGATGGAAGACGAGACGGGTGAGTATGAGCTTGTCAACGTGGCTGACGTCTACGGACGCACACGCCAGGGCGACGAGGTGAGCCTGCAGCTGTCGGTATGCACCGTGAACATGATGGGCAAGCTGAACGCTCAATGGACTTCGGAGAAGGTGACAGCCACGACAGGTGGCGACGATGTCACCTGCTATGTCTCGAGCGACGACGACGCCACGCTGGCCAAGACCTATGAGGGAGAAATAGAGCTGACGGCGACCGACAATGGCGACGGAACACTCTCCGTGGGCCTCCATGCCGAAGGAGGCATGAAGAAGCTGGCCGTGTTGCGGCTGACAGTCAGCGGCTCCGACGGTACTGCCATCGACCTCTGGGATGACTATGTCGGCTTTGCCGGAACGCAGTTCTTAGGGTTGCCCGGACTGGTGGACGGCGACAGCGAGATGTCGGCAGGCGACTGGACCTGTACCGACCGCGTCGTCAGCGTCGGGGCCTATTGTGCCAATACCAGCCTGCGCAGCTACGACGGCTCGGTGAAGGACACCTCGGTGACGGAAGACGAAGACGAACAGCCCGACGTGCTGAACGACATCGCCACCTTCTCGAGCTACGGCACCTCGTTCAACGACATCACCCAGCCCACCATCACGGCTCCGGGCGTGAACATCGTATCGTCGTGGAACAGCTCCGTCATCACGGGTGAGGTGGCAGAAGGGATGCAGTGGATGGACGGGGCCTACGGAGCAGAGAGCGGCACGTCGATGGCTGCCCCCGTCGTGACAGGCATCGTGGCCCTGTGGCTGCAGGCCGATCCGTCAATGACGCTCGACGACGTGAAGAACGTGATGAGTCATTCGGCTGTCAACGACGAGTTCACTGCTGAGAACACCATCCGCTGGGGCTACGGTAAGATCAACGCTGCCAAGGGCATTGAGTATATCATGGGCCAAACGGGTATCAGTCAGCATTCATCAACCGCCACCCGTCAAAACCCGTCAACCGTCTACGACCTGCAAGGACGTACCATCAATCGTCGGCCCTCGAAGGGACTCTACATCGTCAATGGCCGCAAATACGTCGTTCGTTGAAAAATTAAAGAATAAAAAATTAAAGAATTAAAACTTCTACCACCAACCATCAATAAGCTCTCTTAACAATGAAAGAACTGGCATTGAAATACGGATGCAATCCGAACCAGAAGCCTTCACGTATCTTTATGGAGGAAGGCGAGTTACCCATCGAAGTGCTGTCGGGGCGTCCTGGCTACATCAATTTCCTTGACGCTCTGAACAGTTGGCAGTTGGTGCGCGAGCTGAAACAGGCTACGGGGCTGCCTGCAGCAGCATCGTTCAAGCATGTGTCGCCTGCAGGAGCCGCTGTAGGACTGCCCCTGAGCGACACGCTCCGGAAGATCTACTTCGTCGACGACCTCACCTTCGAGCTGTCTCCCATCGCCTGTGCTTATGCCCGTGCAAGAGGTGCCGACCGCATGAGCTCGTATGGCGACTTTGTGGCTCTCTCCGACACCTGCGATGAGGCAACGGCTCTCTTACTGAAACGTGAGGTGAGCGACGGCATCATCGCGCCCGACTTTACTCCTGAAGCGCTGCAGATACTGCGTGAGAAACGGAAGGGAACGTATAACGTCATTAAGATAGACCCCGACTATCGTCCGGCTCCCATCGAACGCAAACAGGTGTTCGGCATCACCTTCGAGCAGGGACGCAACGAGATACGTCTTGACGACCCGGCTCTCTTCGAGAACATCCCCACGCAGAACAAGACGTTCACACCCGAGGCGCGCCGCGACTTGATAATAGCCCTCATCACGCTGAAGTATACGCAGTCGAACTCCGTTTGCTACGTGAAGGACGGACAGGCCATCGGTATTGGTGCCGGTCAGCAGAGTCGCATCCACTGCACCCGTCTGGCAGGCCAGAAGGCCGACACCTGGTGGCTCCGTCAGCATCCGAAGGTGATGGCACTGCCCTTCGTAGACAATATCCGCCGAGCCGACCGCGACAACACCATCGACATCTATATCGGTGAGGAACACGACGACGTGCTGCGCGACGGTGCCTGGCAGCAGTTCTTCAAGCAGCAGCCCGAACCCCTCACCCGCGAGGAGAAGCGCCAATGGATAGACCAACTGAGCGGTGTGTCGTTGGGCAGCGATGCCTTCTTCCCCTTCGGCGACAACATCGAGCGCGCCCACAAGAGCGGCGTGGAGTATATCGCACAGGCTGGTGGCTCGGTGCGCGACGACCATGTCATCATGACGTGCGACAAGTACGGCATCGCTATGGCCTTCACCGGTGTCAGACTGTTCCACCATTAATGAATGAAGAACGAAGAATGAAGAATTAAGATATGGACGACGATTTTCAGAGAATCCTTGAGAACGGCATCTCCTTCGGACGTGGCGGCGAACGCCGTGACGCCGACTCGGGGAAAGTGAAGACCAAGGCAAAGAAAAAGAAGTATATCACAGGTGCCCACGGCAGCGGCTCGGCCCGACAGAAGGCCAAATACCGCCAGCAGCGGGCCAACCGACATAAGTAGTGAGAGCGTTATGAAGTATGCAGACTATATTCAGCAGATAGAGATAGACTCGCTCTGGGGAGGCAGGAAGCACGTGGTGTGGAACCTCGATAGGCAGGTGAACATTCTCAGTGGCATCAACGGTGTGGGCAAGAGCACCATCATCAACAAGGTGGTGAAGAGCCTCAGCACCAACGGCGACATCGTGAACCACCTGCTCAAAGGGGTGCGCATCCGAACGCAGCCCGCCGACGCTACGCACATACGCTTCGACGTAATCCGATCGTTCGACCGGCCCATCCTCAATGCCGAATCGGTGAACAAGATGGACATCAGTCTGGCAACGGAGCTCGACTGGCAGCTCTACAAACTGCAGCGAAAATACTTAGACTATCAGGTGAACATCGGCAACAAGATGATTGCCGCTCTGCAGAGTGGTGCTGCCGATGCGGCACAGCAGGCTCAGCAGATTAGCGAGCCGAAGAAGATGTTCCAGGACATCATCGACGACCTCTTCCGCGAAACGGGCAAGAAGATTGTGCGGACGGAGAACGAGATACGCTTCTCGCAGATTGGCGAAACGCTCGTGCCCTATCAGCTGTCGAGCGGCGAGAAGCAGATGCTGGCCATCATGCTCACCGTCCTGGTGGAAGACCGGCAGCCCTACGTGCTCTTCATGGACGAGCCGGAAGTGAGCCTGCACGTCGACTGGCAGCAGCGACTCATCGACCTCATCCTGCAGCTCAACCCCAATGTGCAGATTATCCTTACCACCCACTCGCCTGCCGTCATCATGAACGGATGGATGGACAGCGTCACCGAGGTGAGCGACATTACGAATTGATAATTGACAATTGACAATTGATAATTGATAATTGAAGAAAGTAGGTACAGGCCTTGAGCAAACTGAAGGAAAACATATCATCGGCCTATCTTGAGGCGGCCAACAAGCTTAACTCGAAGAAGGCTCGGCGAAGGATAGTGGCCTACGTCGAGAGCTACGACGATATCTTCTTCTGGCGAACCGTGCTGGACCCCTTCGAAGACGAAACACGCTATTTCGAGGTGATGCTGCCCTCGCACAAACGACTGGAGCGGGGCAAGAAGTCGGTGCTGATGAACCTGCTGGCAAAGCGTTCGGGGAAAGACCTCATCTGCTGCGTCGATGCCGACTACGACTACCTCATTCAGGGCGTCACGGAGACGAGCCGGAAGATGCTCGCCAGTCCCTACGTCGTGCATACCTATGCTTACGCCATCGAAAACCTGCAGTGCTACGCACCCTCGCTACGCACCCTCTGCGTGGCCATCACCCTCAACGACAGGCAGATATTCGACTTCCTCGACTTCATGACGCGCTTCTCGGAAATCATCTTCCCGCTCTTCGTGTGGAACATCTGGCACTACCGCCGTGACATCTACAAGGAGTTCACCATCACCAGCTTCAACACCATCGTGCAGCTGGGAGGCTTCTCGTTAGAAAACCCCAGTGCTTGCCTGAAGCACCTCAAGCACAAGGTGTGGACGAAAATCAAGGAGCTGCAGGCAGTGCATCCCGATGCCAAGGAGAGCTATCTCGCCCTGAAGCAGGAACTGCAAGACATGGGTGTGACACCGCAGACAACCTATCTGTACGTGCAGGGGCACCATCTGTTTGAGAAGGTTGTCGTGCCCGTTATGTCGAAGGTGTGCCGCGAACTGGTGCGCGAGCGCGAGATGGAAATCAGGCGTCAGTCGGTACACACCACGCAGATGCGCAACGAGCTGTCGTGCTACAGCCATAGCACACAGGACATCGAGCAGATGCTCAAGAAGAATCTGGGCTACGTCGTCTCGGAACCCTATCGTCGCATCCAGCAGGACATCCGCCGCCTGTTATAAGAAATAAAACGTATGCAATATATCGGAGAATTGATATCGCTGGTTGTTTCCGTGCTGTGGACCATCTCGGCACTGGCCAGCGAAGTGGGAAGCAAGCACCTGGGTGTCTACGTGCTCAACGTATGGCGGCTGGGGCTGTCGCTCCTCTTTGCAGGACTGCTCCTTTTGGCAACGATGGGAGCACCCACACCTGTCTACGCCGGTAGTGAGGCTTGGTTATGGCTCTTGCTCTCGGGTGTTGTAGGCTACTTCTTCGGCGACTACTGCCTCTTCAGCAGCTATCTCGTCATCGGGTCGCGCTTCGGCATGCTCTTCATGACGCTGGCACCCATGTTCACTGCCTTCTTTGCTTGGCTGATGCTCGGACAGCAACTCTCGTGGAAAGCCTTGTTGGCGATGGTCGTCACACTGTCGGGTATCGCCATCACCGTGTTCCACCGCGGCGGCGGACACAAGGTGTCGCTCTCGCTGCCGCTGAAGGGAGTGCTCTTCGGATTGGGCGCTGCGTTAGGACAGGGCGCCGGTCTGGTCATGAGCATGATCGGACTGAACCACTATCGTGCCGACGTGCCTTCCGACATGCTGCCACAGATGGAGACTTGGCTGCCCTTTGCCGCCAACATGATACGCTGCCTGGCAGGGACGCTCTGCTTCACGGTCTGTCTGCTATGGCGGGGCGAGATGCACCTCATGGCTGAGAGTCGGCACGACCACAAGGGACTGCTGGCGATGCTCTGCGCCGTCTTCGTGGGGCCCTTCTTCGGGGTGAGTCTGTCGCTGATGGCTGTGCAGTATACGGCGGCAGGCATCGCCAGCACGCTCATGGCACTGACGCCCATCATGATCTTGTTGCCCTCAAAATGGCTGTTCCATCAGCCCATCACGTGGAAGGCCGTCGCCGGTGCCGTCATCTCGTGTATCGGCGTGTCGCTCTTCTTCCTTTTGTAATATTGAACATTGATAATTGAACATAAAACATTAGGCATTATGAATGTTGACAGAATCAGAGAAATTATTGAACGGCAGCC
>Ga0256407_10008298_pt1 | contig 15313 bp, 14 predicted proteins | sample RumenRJG_04DNA_FD_193489 | JGI IMG/M metagenome (GOLD analysis project Ga0256407, IMG submission 193489) | Bovine rumen microbial communities from Lethbridge, Alberta, Canada - RJG_04 | ecosystem: Host-associated > Mammals > Digestive system > Stomach > Rumen | place: Canada: Alberta...
CTCACGGGCGAGCTCAACACTCTTCTCCGCGATACGGGCCGCACTGCCGAAAGCGACGATCAGACAGTCAGCGTCTTCGCAGTGTTCGGTCTCAAATCTTACCTCCTTCTCCTCGATCTCACGGTATTTGGCTTGCAGGTGCAGATTGCGTTGCTCCATGACTTCCGGCTTCAACTCCAGTGAGGTGATGATGTTGGGCATGCGGTTTTTCGTGCGTCCGGTAGTAGCCCAAGGACATTCCTTGATGACTTCCTCGTCGGTGCGACGGGGCTTGAAAGGCGACAGCACCACCTTTTCCATCATCTGTCCGATGACACCGTCACTGAGAATCATGGCCGGATTGCGATAGCGGAAAGCCAGCGTGAAAGCCAGATCCACAAAGTCGGCCATCTCCTGCACGGACGCCGGCGCGAGCACGATCACATTGTAGTCACCATTGCCACCGCCACGCGTAGCCTGGAAATAGTCGCTCTGGCTCGGCTGTATCGTGCCCAGTCCGGGACCGCCACGCTGCACGTTGACGATGACACCGGGCACCTCGGCACCAGCCATATAGGCGATGCCCTCTTGCATCAGGGCCACGCCGGGGCTCGACGAGGTGGTCATCACGCGTTTGCCGGCACCGCCGCCGCCATAAAGCATGTTGATCGACGCCACCTCGCTCTCAGCCTGCACGACCACCATGCCGGTGGTCTCCCAAGGCTTCAAAGCCGACAGCGTCTCGATGATTTCTGTTTGGGGAGTGATGGGATAACCGAAGAAGCCGTCCACACCACAGCGTATGGCAGCGCGGGCGAGTGCCTCGTTGCCTTTCATCAGTGTTACTTCCTGTTCCATGATTCCTTATTTCTGGGTAGAAGCCACAGGCTCCTCCACTTCGATTCGTTTACGATAGACAGTGATGCATCCGTCGGGACAGACAATGCCACACGAGGCACAGCCGATGCAATCGTCCGGTCGGGCCGCCACGACGTAAGGATAGCCGTGAGCGTTGACCTTTCTCTCCGCCAAGGCGATGACGTTCTTCGGACAAGCCACCATGCAAAGCGTACAGCCCTTGCAACGGTCCACGTCAACGACAATGGCTCCAATGTTTTTCTTCATAACTGAAATGGGTATTATATAGGTTAAGGACGATGTTCTTAGCACGCACGGAGCACTGCTAAGGATTATAGATGTCCTTACAATAAAAGTTCATGATGTCTTCCAGCATCTTCTCCGCCACCACGGCGGGACTGTTGGGATCAAGGGCAATGGCCTGCAGATAGCAGTTCATCGCGGCGGGGAAATCCCCTTGTCGACGGTGTTCATTACCCTGATGATAGTATTCTTCGGAACTCATACTTCTTTTATCTTTTGCCTTTTTAGCAATACAAAAGTAAAGATAATCCTACAAGCAACATACATGAACGCTGACATTTTAAGCTATTTTTATATTGTTTCAACCAAAATCTGCGCATATCTATAGATATGTGCAGATTTTGTTTTTACAGACCACAACAAAAGAAACAAAAATAGCCACTTCTTTTCGTCTACAATCAACAGAACGAAAGGAAGTGGCTAAAATCAAGAATTGCACATACGAAACGATTTTGTGCGTATTTTCGGCCGTATTTAGTATTTCAACAATAGTGTTGCATATTTACTTACACTTCATTGCTTTGAGCACCTGCACGGCCTCTGCCACGCTGGGCACCTGGGCGATACGCACCTGACGATGACCACGGCTGTCCTTGAAGGTACAGCGGCGCGGATTGTTCATCACATAGTGGATGATGCTGCCAAAAGTCTTGCTCTGATAGTAGGGGCTGTCTGGCTGTGAGACAAACTGCATGCTCATGGTACCTTGCTTGAGGATGATCTTCTCACAGCCTTCGTCCTTGCCCAGTCGGCGAAGGGCTACCACCTGCATGAGCTCCTCGCCCTCCGGCGGCACAGGACCAAAGCGGTCAGTGAGCCGCTGACGGTATGCAGCCAGGTCCTCGTCGGTCTCGATGTTGTCAAGCTCGCGGTAGAGCAGCATGCGCTCACTGCTTCCGGGCACATAGGTCTCGGGGAAATACATCTCCAGATCGCTCTCCACGGCACAGTCCTCGACGAAATCGCTGGCCTTGATGTCTTCGCCGGCTTTGAGTTCTTCGGCATAGAGATCGCCGAGCTCTTCGTTTTTCAGTTCACTGACAGCCTGGTTGAGAATCTTCTGATAGGTCTCGTAGCCCAAGTCTTCCATGAAGCCGCTCTGCTCGGCACCCAGCAGATTGCCCGCTCCACGGATGTCCAGATCCTGCATAGCGAGGTTGAAACCACTGCCCAAGTCCGAGAAGGTCTCCAGAGCCTCCAGGCGCCGGCGTGCCTCGAGCGTCATCGCACTGCGTGGCGGGGCCAGCAGATAGCAGAAGGCCTTGCGGTTGCCACGGCCCACACGGCCACGCATCTGATGCAAGTCTGAAAGTCCGAAATGGTTGGCGCCGTTGATGATGATCGTGTTGGCATTGGGGATGTCGATACCATTCTCCACAATCGTCGTTGAGAGCAGCACGTCGTAGTCGTAGTTGACAAAGTCGGTGATGACCTTCTCCAACTCTTCGGGCGGCATCTGTCCATGACCGATGACCACACGACAGTCGGGCACATACTTATGTATGAGGTCTGCAATCTCCTGAAGATTGGAGATGCGGTTGTTGACAAAGAACACCTGACCGTTGCGACTCATCTCAAAGTTAATGGCATCGGCGATGATCTCATGGCCGAATGTACACAGTTCGGTATGGATGGGATAGCGGTTGGGGGGCGGCGTGCGCATGATGCTCATATCGCGGGCTCCCATCAGACTGAACTGCAACGTACGCGGAATCGGTGTGGCAGACATCGTAAGGGTGTCGATATTGCTTTTCAGTTTCCGCAGCTTCTCCTTTGTGGACACGCCGAACTTCTGTTCCTCGTCGATGATGAGCAGTCCAAGGTCGTGCCACTTCACGTTTTTGCCCAGCAGCTTATGCGTACCGACGACAATGTCTACCTTGCCGTCGGCAAGTCCGGTGAGCACGTCCTTGGTCTGCTTGGCAGTGCGGGCTCGGGAAAGATACTCCACCCGCACGGGGAAGTCCTTCAAGCGCTCACGGAATGTCTTAAAATGCTGATAGGCCAGCACTGTCGTGGGCACGAGCACAGCCACCTGTTTGGAGTCGCACGCTGCCTTGAAGGCGGCACGCACCGCCACCTCGGTCTTACCGAAGCCAACGTCACCACAGACAAGCCGGTCCATAGGACGGGCCCGCTCCATGTCGGCTTTGACGTCCTGAGTGGCCTTGAGCTGGTCGGGGGTATCCTCGTAGAGGAAGCTGGCCTCAAGCTCGTGCTGCATGAAATTGTCGGCAGAGAAGGCAAAGCCCTTCTCATGGCGACGCTTGGCATACAGGCGGATGAGGTCACGCGCGATGTCCTTGATGCGTTTCTTGGCCTTCTCCTTCAACCGCTCCCAAGCTCCGGTGCCGAGCGTGCTCAGCCGTGGCGGCTCGCCCGTGTCACTGCCACGATATTTCGAGATCTTATAGAGTGAGTGGATGGAGACATCGACCTTATCGTTGTTTTGAAAGATGATGCGGATGACTTCCTGGTATTGTTGTTCACCTGTCTTTCCATTGGCATTCTGGATAGGCACACGCACCAGGCCACCGAACTTGCCGATGCCAAAGTCGACATGCACCACGTAGTCGCCAATTTCCATCTCCTGCAACTCCTTCATCGTCAAGGCCATCTTGCCCGCACGGGCGCGGTCGGACTTGAGATTGTACTTATGGAATCGGTCGAAGATCTGATGGTCTGTGAAGAAGCACACCTTCATGTCGTCATCGGCAAAGCCCTCGTGAAGCGTCTTGTCCACAGGCGTGAAGACGATGCCTGAGCCCCGGCCGGCTGACATCGAAGAAGCATCGCCACCGCTCATCTCGTCGAAGATGTCCTTCAGACGCTGTTGCTGTTTGCGACTGTCAGCAAGGATATAGAGATGATAGCCGCGCAGGAGATAGTCCTCGAACGACTGCCGGAGCAAATCGAAGTTCTTGTGGAAGAGCGGTTGCGGCGTGACGTGAAAAGTGAGAACGGCATGAGCGTCAGTGGCAGTGTGGCCATAGACGACACGTCGGAGCTCCAGTATGTCCTCCTTCAACTGCGACGGCGTACAGAGCACGCTCTCGCGGTTCATGTCGCGCTGTATCTCGGCCTGCTCCATCTCCGTCGCGTCTTCGAGCCGCTCGGTGAGTGCCTGCGAAGAGAAGCCCTCGTTATAGACTCGTTCCACCGTGTCGCAGATGAAACTTAAGTCACGGCAGACGAGGACGGCGTCGTCGGGAACGAAACGAAGAAAAGGTACCTTCTCGGTAGTTTCCTTTGCCAATTCGGGCACAATCTCCACTTCCTTGCGCCGCTCCTTGGAGAGCTGGTCCTCAACGGAGAAAGACCGGATGGTGTCGATCTCGTCGCCAAAGAAGTCGATACGGAACGGCAACTCGCTGGAATAGGAATAGACATCGAGGATGCTTCCGCGCACAGCAAACTGCCCGGGCTCGTAGACATAGTCCTGCTCGGTGAATCCGAGATCGCGAAGCCTGTGCTCCACCTCCACGATGTCAATCCGCTGTCCCACGCTGAGCGAGAGCCGGTGGTCGTCGATATGTTTTTGTGAGACCACAAGTTCCGCCATGGCCTCAGGATAAGTGACGACAAAGAGCGGCTTCTCATGGGTAGTATGTTGTTGGCGCGCCGCAATCTGGGCAAGCACCTCTGTACGCAGGATCTCGTTGGCAGCATCACGCTGTCCGTATTTCACCGCACGGCGATAGCTGGAAGGGAAATAATAGACATCGTAGTCAGCAGGCTGACTGCTGTCTGTGCCCGTCTGACTGTCTTTTGAAGTATTCTTTTGTTGTTCGGCCTTGATTTCCTCCGCAACTTTCTTTTCCGCCGTGTTGAGGACAGCGGGCAAGAGATCGTTGTAAAGGTAACCGGCTTCGTCAGCATCCTGCATGACGAAAAGAAAGGTATTGTCCAGCCGTGGGGCAATACCTGCAAAAAGAGTCGGCAATGCCGACCCCACAATATCCTTGAGGAAGACACTCTTGACAGAGGCATCTTCCAAATATTTGACCAATGCACCGGCTTGCGGCAAACGGCCGTAAAGTGTCTGTATATCGTGTATATCCATGTCTTGGCCTACCCTTTGATCTTGGGGTATTTCTTGAACCAACCGTCAAGACGCAGACGCATCACACCGAAGAGTGCCTCACTGAAGATGCCGCCACTCATCTTGCTGGTGCCCTCACGACGGTTGACAAAGACGACAGAGACCTCCTTGATCTTGAATCCTATCTTATAGGCGGTGTATTTCATCTCTATCTGGAAGGCATAGCCCTTGAAGCGGATGTCGTCGAGGTTGATCGTCTCCAGCACGCGACGGCGATAGCACACAAAGCCAGCGGTGGTGTCGCGGATGGGGATACCGGTGATGAAGTTGACATAGCGCGAAGCAAAGTAGCTCATCAGCACACGACCCATCGGCCAGTTGACGACGTTGACGCCGGTGACATAGCGCGAACCCACGGCTACGTCACCGCCCTCGTCGTGGCAGGCGGCATAGAGACGGGGCAGGTCATTGGGATTGTGACTGAAGTCAGCGTCCATCTCAAAGATGTATTCATAGCTCCGCTGCAAAGCCCATTTAAAGCCGGTGATGTAGGCGGTACCCAAACCAAGCTTGCCCGACCGCTCGATGATGAAAAGACGGTCGCCAAACTCGTTGTCGATCAACCGATGGACAATGGCTGCCGTGCCATCAGGACTGCCGTCGTCGATGACAAGGATGTGAAAGCACTTCTCCAAGGAGAAGACGGCACGTATGATGTTCTCGATATTCTCTTTCTCGTTGTAAGTGGGAATGATTACGATAGAGTCACTTTCATGCATGATGATATGTATTTTCCGTTTCTGCAAAATTATAAAATTAAACGCAAAGTGCCAACAAATTGACGAAATATATCAGGCGTTATTGGTCGTCGTTGTGTACGTAGCCCTGATATTCTGGCGCCAGCCCGCTCATCACTGCGTCGTAGCTCTTGTCCTTGAGGTAGTCGATGTTCTCGCGGCCCTTACCAATGGGCATGATGGGTTCGTGGATGGTCAGCTTCAAGGGATGCCAGCGCACCCAGCGCCAGTCGCGTGTGCGCGGCATGACATTGAACGAACCGTTGATCGTCAATGGGCAAACCGGCAACTGCAACTCGTCGGCCAGCATAAACGCACCACGGCGGAAGATGCCCATGTGACCGGTAAACGTGCGGGCTCCTTCGGGAAAGACCATCAGCGACATGCCCTCCTTGAGCACCTCACGCGCCTGGTCGTAGCTGGCACGGATATGCGAGGGGCCGCGCTTGTCAACAAAGATCTGATGGGAATACTTGCAGGCGGGACCGATAAAAGGGATCTTACCGATACCCCGCTTCATCATCCACTTGAAGTTGCGGTTGAGGAAACCATAGATGAGAAAGATATCGAAGGCTCCCTGGTGATTGGCTACGAAGACATAGGACTGCCCTGGCTTGAGATGCTCCCTGCCTTCCACCTTGACTGGCAGCAAAAGCAGGCGAATCGTAAACTGGCTCCACCACTTACCGGGATAATAGCCCCAGAAGTGACCATTACCCACTCGACAACCGATGATGGTCAACAGTGCAGTAGCGATGGTGTCTATCAAAAACAGTGGCATGACGCAGAGTTCATAGAGACAATACAAGATTTTTTTCATAGCTGTGAGATCTTCTTTCTATGAGTTAATGTTTTATTCGATGCAATGTGATGACATTGATTTCAGGAGGTACGCCGAAACGGAAAAAGACGAGGCCACCGATGCCTGCCGAGACGCACATCATGCTGCCGTCGCGCTGATAGAGTCCGTCGTCCTCGGCATAGACCAGTCTGACAGGACTGACGCCAAAGAACGCTATCTGCCCGCCATGGGTGTGTCCGCTGAGTGTCAACGCCACACGATGACTGGGCACGATATGGTCATCCCAAGCCCGTGGGTCATGCTGGAGCATGACGACAAAGGCCTTCTCTCCCACTCCATTCATCGTGCGGGAGAAGTTACAGCTGTCGGGTTTGCGGAAATTCTGCTCACCGGCCACCACGATAGAATCGCCGCTACGATGGAGCGCAAAATGACTGTTGAGCAGCAGTTTCCACCCCATGCGCCGTTGCAGGTCGATGACAAGTCGGCAATTAGCAGCCTCCACATCGGGGCGGTCGTGGGTGTACTCACTATAATCGTGATTGCCCAACACGGAAACTACTCCATCACGAGCCCTCAACTGCCTGAGCAGCGGCATAACGGGAACGATCTCCTGCGGACGGATGTTTTGCAGGTCTCCGCCAAAAGCGATGAGGTCGGCACGCTGGGCATTGATGCTGTCGATGTCGCGCTGCAACAGCGTACGGCGTGCACCGGTGAAACTGCCCACATGAGCATCAGAGAAAAACACGATGCGGTAGCCGTCGAAGCGCTCGGGAAGATTGGTAAAATAGAGGTCGTTGCGTTGTACGGTCAGTTCCTTGGTTCCTATCGTGGAACCATAGATGAGGACGTACCAGTTGATGAGGATGAGTACCACCGCCACTATATTGCCCAAATTGACACGGCTGTGTCGCCAACGGCTCCACAGAAGACCCAACCCGGAACAAAGCGCGAAGATGGCTTTTGGCCATACGATCAGTCCCACAAGGAACATATAGACGTTGATCCACGTAAGGTCGGCGGGAACGAAATCGCGAATCGACACCAGCGCAATCGTATAGATGAACATCAGCATTCCCGGCAGCCACCACAGCAGCCTCAGCCACCATCGTCCGTGATAGCGGCTCCGCCAATAGTGCTGATCGAAATACAGATCGGGCAACACGATGGCAAGCAAGATAGGAATGAAGATACGCGATATCATCTATAATCTTTCTATGTCTTGTTCAACGCTTCATCAAACTCATGCTGAGGAAACGACGCATCAGTTCCACGGGTACTCCACGCCGACGGGCATAGTCCCGCAACTGGTCTTCGCCGATCTTTCCCAAATCGAAATAGTGTGCTTGGGGATGCGCAAACATCAGTCCGGAGACTGAAGCGTGTGGATTCATCATACCACTGGCCGTCAGCCGAATGCCGATACGCTTCATGTCTATGAGGGAGTCGATAATAAAGTTCACACTGGTATCAGGCATAGAAGGATAACCCACAGCAGGGCGTATGCCCTGATAGTGCTCGGCGTGAATGTCCTTCATGTTGAGATGCTCATCGGGAGCATATCCCCAATAGGTCGTTCTCACCTGTAGGTGCATCAGCTCAGCCGTACCCTCTGCCAGTCGGTCTGAAAGCACTTGGGCCAGCATACGCCGATAGACATCTTCGTCGCGACTGTGGTTCATTGCTTCATCAACCGTCGTAGCGAACACACCGACCTTATCTGCTTTGCCCTGGGAAAGCGGACGCACAAAGTCGGCCAGGCAGAGATTGGGCTGTCCGGGGGCTGAAGGACGTTGCTGACGCAACATCGGCAGGCGTGTGTCACCCAACAGCAGGTCATCGCCGTCGCTGTTGGCATCGAACAACTCAAAGACGGCATGCGTCTGATGCCTGCCTTGCCATGCGTCGAGCAGCTCGTTGGCGTCGGCATAGAGTCCGGCCTTGTCGGGCTCACTCTTTCCGCTCATACTCCAGGCATGATCGAAGTAGATCCAATTGATATAGGGTCGAACTTCGTCAATATCGTAATGAAGAACCATCGTCAAACCTCCTTCCTATGATTATTTCTGTCTGAATCTTACAGCCTCGCCTCGGCTGTTCTCATCAAACTGCCCTTGGTCGTAGATGAGCCGTCCGTTGCAGAAGGTCTGCTTCACCTGCCAGTCAAAGGTCTGGCCTTCCATGGGCGACCAGCCGCACTTGCTCTGGATGACGTCTGAGGTGACGATCCACGGACTATCGGGCTTCACGATGGCAATGTCGGCTTTGTAGCCTTTACGCAGGAAGCCACGGTCGCTGACAGAGAAGAGCATGGCGGGATGATGGCACATGAGCGTCACGAGCTTCTCGATGCTCAGCACACCATCGTTGACCAATTGCAGCATGGCGGGCAAAGAAAACTGCAACATCGGCATGCCGGAAGCAGCGCGGACACATCCGCCTTGCTTCTTGCTCCACTCATGGGGCGCGTGGTCGGTGCCGATCGTGGAGATACGGCCATCGGTCAGTGCCTTGCGCAACTCCGCGCGGTCGGCCGGCATCTTGATGGAAGGATTGCACTTGATGCGGGCTCCAAGCTTTAGCGTGTCGGCAGCGGTGAACCAAAGATGGGCGATGACGGCCTCAGCGGTGATCTGAGGCAAGTAGTTGTCTTCGCAAGGCTCAAAGAGTTGCAACTCCCGGGCTGTGGTGAGATGGGCTACATGCAACCGCGTACGATGCTGTAAAGCTAACTGCACGGCCAAAGCAGTACTGCGATAGCAGGCTTCCTCATCGCGGATGAGGAAATGGAAACTGACATCGGGGTCGTCACCGCAGACGAGTTTGAAGCGCTGCATGTTCTTGGTGATGATGCCGGAATCCTCGCAATGGGTCATCAGCGGCAGGTCTAAATCAGCACAAGTCTGGTAGATCTGATGCAAGGCATCCATCTGATCCACGAGCATGTTGCCCGTAGAGGCACCCATGAAGAGCTTGACGCCGGGGATGCGTGTAGGGTCGAGTTGCCGGAAGAGTTCTACATTGTTGTTAGTAGCACCGAAGAAAAAGCTATAGTTGACATGGCTTGTCTGCGCGGCTCTTGCGAACTTGTCGTCGAGCGCGTCCAATGTTGTCGTCTGAGGCTGGCAGTTGGGCATGTCAAAAAAGGTGGTCACGCCACCGAAAGCAGCAGCCCGTGACTCACTCTCAATGTCGGCCTTCTGTGTCAACCCCGGCTCACGGAAGTGAACATGTTCGTCGATGACGCCGGGCAAAACGTAGCACCCCGTGGCGTCTACACATTTGTCGTAGTCTCCACGGGGTGTCTGCTCATTCTCTATAATGTCTTCGATACGGTCATCGTTGATGATGAGGGACCCTTTGAAAGAGCGTCCCTCGTTGACGATGGTTCCGCCTTGTATCTTTGTTCTCATTATTTATATAGTGTCTATCATTTTCCTCCTCACGCTCCGTCGTCTACTCGTCTTCGACAGGAGCCTCTTCCGACCCTTGTTCCTCCTGCTGGTTTGTGGCGGGCTGAGCCATCTCGTTAGGCGTAGGACCATCCGCCGGAGCGGCCTGAGGCACAGGTTGTGACTGTGCGGGAGCACTTTGCATACCGTTCATGATATTCTGATTCTGCTGAGCTGCCTCATAGTATTCTTTGACCATCGGGTTGTTTTTAAACTTCTCTGTGGCTTTGCTCATGATATCCTCAATCCACGCGTCGAGCATAGGAGCATTGTAACGGTTCATGCAAGTGTTGATGAAGATATACGGCCCCAGCACGTTGTCGAAGTTATCCTCCACGAACTTGGTGACCAGCTTATCCATTCGCTGGTTGATGCGGTCGTTTTCCGCAGCCAGCTTGGCGTTGACGCTATTCATGTTCTTACCGTTCATGATAGCCTGGTCATGGACATGCACGAGCTCGGCACTTTGGTTCATCAGCTGCGTGAACTTCTGTCTGAACTTTGTGAGCTTGTCGTTGAGCGGTGTGCCGGTGACGCTTTCCTGGGTGTTATCTATTTTCACTTGGATATCTCCACTCTCCAGCACTACCGGCAGTCCATTGTTCTCGTCAAGCAGAATGGTGCCCACTCTGACAGAATCCACCGAACCTGCAAAATGGAACTGACCGTGCACCACATCACACGAGTCAAGATTCTTCAATGCCGTATCTTTCAGCACCTTGAGATATAGCTTCTGACCATCGAGCGTAGAGACGTTCGTTGTTCCGGTGATACTATATGTATTGGCGCAAGATGTAAAGGCCAACAAGCCGAGCATGAAGTATAAAACTTTATTCATAGACGTTTCGTTCAAGCAACACAAAGATAATATGTATTTGTGACGCACAAAAGAAAATTAATGCTATTTAGTGAAAGCACTAACCTTTTATATTTTTTTTGGAGAGCAAATAATCGATTCGGTGCACAGTGTACACTTCGATGACAGCACCTATCAACAAAAAGACTACCCATTTATTATAGAGGTATGTCACATAGTCGATATAGTTATGGAACAGTGGACGGAAAAAGCCATAAGCCGTATCAGCCATGAGCATACCGCCAATGATAAAGCAGAGGCCGGCCATACTCTGAATGCGTTTCAGCCGCTTCAATGCCAAGTCGTCGCCCTGATAAGTCTGTTGGGCTTGCACCAACGTGAAAAGGACGGCTCCCAACAGGAAGATCCAGCACATTAGCTCACGATGCCAGAAGAACACAAAGCATCCGGCACTAATCACCATCAACGCACCGCCGACCATAAACAGGATGCTGAGTGCTTTACTGATTGGTTTGATAGAGTTGTTCATTGTCTTGTTGTATCTTGTCGCTGTCTATTCGCTGCGCATCCGTGCTGAGGATGAAGATATCCTCGTCGTCGGCCTTCATGAAGTAGCGCTCACGGGCAATCTTCTCGATAGCCTTCGGATGCAGTCGCAACTCACGCAGTTCACGGGTGGCAGCCTCGTTTCTCTCGTCATACATTTCTATTTGGTCGTTGAGCTCGCTGATTCTCAACCGATACCGCACATGCATCAGCAGGCTGTTCTCATCGAGAAAGCCTACCAGGGCGACGCCGACCACAGTTGTGATCAGGTATTTGTAGTGCGCCACCAGACGGAGTATCATGTTCAGCTTGGTATTCATCCACCTACGTTTTCAATAGAAATTAATTGCAAAGGTACAGCAAACGCAGATAAATACAAAATAAAACCGGAGTTTTGTTTTGCCTTTCACTTAAATAAATGTATCTTTGCATTATCTTAATCGATACACATCAACAAACAACACATTATTATATATGAGTAACTATATCGTCTCCGCACGCAAATACCGCCCCATGACCTTCAGTTCAGTCGTGGGGCAGGAAGCGTTGACGACTACACTTAAAAACGCTGTGAAAAGCGGAAAACTTGCTCACGCCTACCTCTTCTGTGGACCGCGTGGCGTAGGCAAGACAACATGCGCGCGCATCTTTGCCAAGGCGATCAACTGCGAAAATCCCGCCGAGGACGGCGAAGCCTGCAACCAATGTGAGAGTTGTAAGGCGTTTAATGAGGGAAGATCAATGAATATCTTCGAGCTCGACGCTGCCTCCAACAACTCTGTCGACAGCATCAAGACGCTCATGGAGCAGACGCTTATCCCGCCGCAGAACGGTAAATATAAGGTATTCATCATCGACGAGGTGCACATGCTCTCACAGGCTGCCTTCAATGCTTTCCTCAAGACGTTGGAGGAACCGCCTGCACACGTGGTGTTTATCCTGGCCACAACTGAGAAGCATAAGATTCTGCCCACGATTCTCTCCCGCTGTCAGATCTACGACTTTGAGCGTATGACCGTGCCGCGCATTGTCAACCATCTGAAGATGGTGGCCGAGAAAGAGGGTATTGCCTATGAGGAACAGGCATTGGGTGTCATCGCGGAGAAAGCCGACGGAGGCATGAGAGACGCATTGTCCATCTTTGACCAAGTGGCGAGCTTCTGTCAGGGCAACATTACCTACAAAGGGGTCATTGAGGATCTCAACATCCTCGACAGCGACTATTATTTCCGCATGGTCGACTTGTCTCTTGAGAACAAGGTCAGCGACATCATGGTCTTGCTCAACCAGATCATCTCCAAAGGCTTTGACGGATCAGGCGTCGTGCAGGGTCTTGCCACCCACATCCGCAACGTGATGATGGCCAAAGACGCACAGACCTTGCCGCTGCTGGAGACCAGTGACGAGCAGCGCAAGCGTTTCCAGGAACAGGCTGCCAAATGTCCGACGCCCTTCCTCTATCGTGCACTACGCATCCTCAACGAATGCGACATCAACTACCGCCAAAGCAGCAACAAACGGCTGCTCGTGGAGTTGACGCTGATCCGTGTGGCACAGATCACACAGCCCGACGACGACAGTGCCGGTGCGGGGCGTAGCCCCAAGATGTTGAAAACCCTGTTTAAGCTTATCACGAAATCACCGGCCAATACGGTCCCGCAGGTAACCGGGTCGGTGAAGACCAACCGCAAGCCGGCAACGCCTGTCGGCGCGGCCTCTGCCGCCCCTACGACAACCAATCAACCAGCAGCTGCCGTCGCTACCGCAGCCACGGCAAATACAGGACAGCCCACGGCCGTCACCATTCAGCAACCCACGATGGTCAAAGGACCTCATCTGAAGCTGAGCAGCATCGGCATGACCTTTCAGTCGATGCTACACCCTGAAAAGAAAAAGGAAGAGGCTTCACCGCTCGATACACCGGAAAAAACAAACGAAGAGGAAACAGCAAAACGATTCACGGATGAGGAGCTCGCCTTGCAGTGGGTACAGATGTGCAACCGCATGCCGCAGAAATTCGTAGGACTGGCATCCAGACTGAAAAACATCACACCCCACATCACGGACTACCCCAACATTGAGGCGGTCATCGACAACGAGATCTTCCTCAGCCAGCTCAACGAGATCAAACGGAAGATCTGCCGCACGATGCAAGTGACGCTCCACAACGACAATATCCAGCTGACCCTGCGTCTCGCCGACACAGCCACCGCCAAGAAAGTCTTCACCAAGCGTGAAGTCTTTGACAACCTGAGAAAGGAAAATCCCGCATTTGAGAAGCTAAGAGTCTCTTTGGGGCTGGAGCTGAGCTAACCATTAAAGTGGACAAGCATGCAACAGCTATTACAACTTTACTTCGCTGGAAGCGAGACGAAAGCAATACGAGTATTACCGTGACCAGCTGCTGACGTTCAAGCGGAGGTCATGATAAAGTTTCCACTCCTTTCTTTTTGTCGTTTGGGAAAACATCGCTATATTTGCAACATACGAAAACAACAAAACGTCTATGAGCAATGATTTCCTTGACCAGCGTGGCGACTACCACTCTCTAAAGGCCTTCAAGAAAGCGGAATGCATCTACGACATCACGTTCTATTTCGCCCACAAGTACCTTAAAATAGGAGACAGGACGATAGACCAAATGATTCAGACAGCCCGCTCCGGGAAGCAAAATCTCGCTGAAGGATATATAGACGGAGTAACCTCCACAGAGATGAAGCTGAAGCTCATCAATGTGGATCGTGCCAGCCTGCATGAACTACTCCTCGATTACGAGGACTACCTCCGTGTGCGCAACCTTCAGCAGTGGAGCTTCGATGATCCACGATGCCGACAAACACGCGTCTTCTGCCGCAATCACCTCGACTCGGCTGACTATAGGGAGCGGATACCAAGTCGGAGTGACGAGACCATCGCCAATATCGCCATTACGCTCATCCACCAGGAAGATGTCCTCCTGAAAGGCTATATCGAATGGCTGAAGCAGCAATTCCTTGCCAACGGTGGCTTCAAGGAGCAGATGTACCGGGCCAGAACGCAATACAGAGGATATGGTGGAAATTGGGGCTATGGGGGCCATGGGGGAAATAGGGACTATGGGGTCCATGGGGAAAATAGTACAAAATCCTCCCCACAGTCCCCATCAACCCCACAGTCCCCATCAACCCCATCAACCCCATGCCCACCCACAAAATAGTCATAGAAGCTCCCAAATCGACCGTCGTTGCCAACTACCAATCCGAGGAGCGGACAAAGACGCAATACCAGAGCGAGACCGCCTTGGAAAAAGCCTTCATCCGCCTGCAAAGCCAAGCCTATGAATATCTGCCCCTGCACACCGAGCAGGAACTGATTGCCAACCTGCGCCGCCAGATGGAAAAACTCAACGCCATCGCCTTCACCAACGATGAGTGGAAACGCTTCTACGTGCGCTAAAACGCCCCCTAACTCTATATTTCCTCCTTTTTTTCCACAAACCTTTTGGAATTATTAGTTTTTTGTTAAATTTGTAGGTAATTATCACGGGATGGAGACTGGATAGCCCGTCCCAATAAGTTTTACTAAATAATTGTAACCATTCAATTTAGGCCGTCCTGTAATCAAACAAAAAAAACGAGGTTATTCCCGGGATTTTTTGTATTGGTATGGCAGAAGTTGTATGATCTCATCTTCATCCATATTGTCTCTTAGCCTGCCAAGGACATCGGTGAGCCA
>Ga0256407_10008299_pt1 | contig 15313 bp, 14 predicted proteins | sample RumenRJG_04DNA_FD_193489 | JGI IMG/M metagenome (GOLD analysis project Ga0256407, IMG submission 193489) | Bovine rumen microbial communities from Lethbridge, Alberta, Canada - RJG_04 | ecosystem: Host-associated > Mammals > Digestive system > Stomach > Rumen | place: Canada: Alberta...
ATATCTTTCAAGTCAGCATAATCCCAAAGCTCGATTTTCTGGATTTCGTGGCTTGTGCGGAAGCCGTCAAAGAAGTTGATGAACGGAACTCTGCCCTCGATTGCCGCCAAATGCGCAACAGGAGCCAAGTCCATAACTTCCTGCGGGTTTGTTTCGGCAAGCATTGCAAAGCCTGTCTGACGGCAAGCATAAACATCGCTGTGGTCGCCGAAAATATTGAGAGAATGAGAAGCCACAGTTCGAGCAGAAACGTGGAAGACGCACGGAAGCTGTTCGCCTGCGATTTTATACATATTCGGAATCATCAAGAGAAGCCCCTGAGATGCCGTAAACGTCGTGGTAAGCGCACCAGAAGCCAAAGAGCCGTGCACAGTTCCTGCCGCTCCAGCCTCGCTTTCCATTTCCACAACCTTTGTTTTTGTGCCAAAGATGTTTTTCTGACCATTTGCAGACCACTGGTCTACAAAGTCCGCCATCGGAGAAGACGGAGTAATCGGATAGATACCCGCGACTTCAGTAAAAGCATACGCAACGTGAGCCGCAGCCTGATTTCCGTCCATTGACTGTTTCTTTCTGGACATTTTTGCCCTCCTAAAATATGGCTTTGAGTGTGTGTATTATGATTGTAAGGCTGAATTAAGCGAAAAGCAAGGAAATTATCGGCTTTATATTTTTAAATAACCGACATTACAAAGCATTTAAAAACACTGTTGACGGCTTTTTAAATGACGTGTATTCTATATATGTCATTTAAAACCCGCCTATTGCGGTTAAAGGAGATATCTATGGTCATTAAACCAATGATTCGTTCAAACATTTGTATCAATGCTCACCCAGTAGGTTGCGCAAAAGACACAGAAAGACAGATTAACTATGTTTTGAGCCAGAAGGCAAAGCGCGGACAGAGCGCAAAAGCACCGAAGACAGTTCTCGTTCTCGGCTGCTCAACAGGCTACGGTCTTGCAAGCCGCATTGCTGCTGCATTCGAGTATGGAGCGGACACAATCGGCGTTTCATTCGAGAAAGAAGCTAGCGAGAAAAAGGCTGGAACTCCAGGATTTTACAACAATCTCGCTTTTGACCGCGCTGCACAGAAAGCAGGAATGAAGTCTTTTACTCTCAATATGGACGCATTCAGCGATGAGTGCCGCACAGCTGTTATCGAAAAAGCAAAGGAATGGGGAGTGAAGTTCGACCTCATCGTTTACTCTTTGGCTTCTCCTGTTCGCACAGACCCAGACACAAAGGTACTTTATCGCTCTGTCATCAAGGCAATCGGTCAGGAATACAAGGGCGCATCGCTTGATATGATGAGCGGAAAACTCACAGGCGATATGGTTGCTCCAATCGCAGAAGGCAGCGACATCTTGAACACAATCAAGGTTATGGGCGGCGAAGACTGGGAGAGATGGATTGACGCACTCAAGGGCGCAGACCTCATCGCAGACGGCTGCAAGAGCGTGGCTTATTCATACATCGGACCAAAGCTCTCACACCCGATTTATCGCGACGGCACAATCGGTATGGCAAAGAAAGACCTCGAAGCGCACTCACGCTCAATTTCCAAAAAGCTCGCAGAAACAGGCGGCGCGGCTTGGATTAGCGTGAACAAGGGCTTGATTACTCGCTCAAGTGCTGTTATCCCGATTATCGCGCTTTACTTGGGCTGCTTGTTCAAGGTTATGAAGGAAAAGGGCAATCACGAGGGCTGTATCGAGCAGATGGAGCGTCTTTTCGCTGAGCGTCTTTACACAGCTGACGGCGTTGTTCCGACAGACGACGAGGGTAGAATCCGCATCGACGATTGGGAATTGCAGGCAGACGTGCAGGCAAAAGTCGACGAGCTTATGGCAAAAGTCAACGAAAGCAATGTTGCCGACGTTATCGACCTTGCAGGAATCCAGAAAGATTTCTTGAACATCAACGGATTTGCTGTTGACGGCGTTGACTACGAAAAAGACGTAGAGCGCATGGACGTTATTGACGCATAATTAAAGCACAGATACAATCTTATTTTTCAACATCATAAAAAAGGAGGCAGTCAGCACTAAAAAACTGAAAGCCTCCTTTTTCGATTTCCCGATTCAGTGTTGCATTAAAATACCACGAGCTGTTTTTTAAAAATAGTAATCGGCAAAATACCGAAACAAAACATTAAACAGGTATATATGTTGCTTTTGAGCCGTTGAGGTCGCGAATCCAACTGATTGCGTCGTCATATTCGGCTCGGCTCGTCAAAATCCACAAGATTTTTTCAAAATACCGCTTTTGTTCGGGCTTGGGGGCATAACCGTCGGTAAAGATAATAAGCCCGTCGTATTCACTGTGTTCTTCGTAATAATCCATCGGGATTTGGAAATTCGTGCCGCCACGCCCCGTAATTTTCACCTGCTTTCGTGCTTTTTTCAGCGACATAATTTCGTCTGTCATTTCGCAATCGAACTGCAAGACATCAAGGCTTTCTATTCCGTATTTGAAGAAACGGTTTATAATAGAGAAAAACTGCTGCAAAGCCTTATCGCTCACAGAACCTGACACGTCAACCGCAATCAAGAGCCTTGTTGTAAATGCATACTGAGAACCCATATAATCAAACTCATAGCGTCTATTAGGTCGGGTACGGGTTAGGCGACGGGAAGAAGACAAAATACTCGCGCGGAACATATTGAGCATTTTGCGGTAATCCATTTTGATAATCATATTAGCTTCGATAATCGAAATCATATCACCAGGAATACTTCCCCAGCCGTTATTCATCTGTGCTTTTTCAATCTCGGCGTTTATCTTTTCTGCTGCTTCGTCGTTTTCTTCCCACAAATCCGAAGTTTCATAAGCCCCAATCATCTGCTCCATAGTTTCCGCGTCTATTCCCTCAAGCGTAATTCGAGGCTTTCCGTCTTCGTCAAAGTCGATAAAAGCTGAAATATTCGCAATGTTCGCCTCTTGATCATTCAAGAGCTTGGCGTAGTATTCTTCAAAGCACAAGTTTTCGCTCAAATTAAAATCAGCAGGAGTCGGTAAAGGGGCGAGAGACTTGTAATTGTCGCTAATCGTAATGTCAGAGGCAAGAGAAAGGGCTATTTTGTTCGGGCAAGAGGGAAGTCGCTGATAGGGGTGCTTTAGAAGAATACGCAGCATTTCAATTTTTAACCGCTCTTCCACCATTACATCAGAAAGATTTTCGATGATTTCAGGATTGTACTCAATGCGCATTTTGCCCACGCGAAAAGGTATGTCCATTTTGCGATAAGCGCAAAGCTTATGCGTGCAATATACACCAAAGAAAAGCGGTTCACTCAAAAACCATTTTTCAATTATCCTTTTTATGCAATCCAAGCCGTTCATTTATTTTCCCCGTGAACAAAAGATAAAGAGAATTAAAGAGAATCAATAAACTTTCTGATGTTCTTTTCGAGAGCAGGCGTATTTACCATGATAAAGACAACCGCCTGAGCATACATTCCAGAAGAAAAGAGATTTGCAAAATGCCCTATCGCTTCCTGTTTTTGCTCAACAGCAAGATAGCCGAAGTATTTCGAGAGATTTGCGGCGATTGTAGCAGTTTTATCTTTTGAGTATCCCTTGCTTTCTATGTAGCGGAAAAGACTTTCGTTGATAACGGCAAACTCTGGCGTGTCGTATTTTGCAAGTTGCTTTGACAGCTTATCAAAATCGCCCTCAAGAATATCTACCGCGCTCAACATCTTGTTGTTTGAAACGTCGTTAATAAATTTCGTCGCCGCCGCCATTCCGACAATACCCGCTGCAACTTTTTTGAAAACCACATCGTCAGTGATATTCGACTCACCAGAAATAATTTGAGAAAGACGAGTCCAACCACGGCGGTCAGGAGATTTTTCCAAGCCCATATCTTCGTGCCTCAACTCCGCCCCGTCTAGCATATAGGGATTTTCAGAGATGAATTGAATGATACGATTGTCAATTCCATTTTCTTGTGCCCACAAAAGCCATTCTGCCTCCGTCGGCACAAATTCAAACACGTTGAATCGAGAAACAAGAGCGGGGTCAAGGTCGGTAAGCTGATACTCTTCTCCAGAGTTCACAGCTGAAATAATGCGGCTTCCCTCAGGTAGTTTTTTGCCTGCTAAAGTGCGGTTCAAAGCCAAATCCATAATCGTTTGAAGCACTTCAGGGCGCGCTCGGTTTAGCTCGTCTAAGAAAAGGACAATCGGCTTATCATCGGTCGGAAACCAGTAAGGCGGCATAAACTCAGTTTTACCTGTTTTTTCGTTCTTGTTCAAAAGCCCGATGAGGTCGCCAGGGTCAGACATCTGCCCTAGAAAAAGAAGCACGACTTTCATTCCCTTTTTGGTGAAATAATCTTCGAGAATCTGCGATTTTCCGATACCGTGCTTGCCCACAAGCATAATATTTTGGCTTGCAGGAGTTAAATCCAATATACGCTTTAATTCCAGAGAGTTAATTTTGATAGACATAGCTAGGATTATAGATGATTGAAGCTAGAATAACAAGTGAAAAAGAGTTAATATATAAATGACGGAGGTATATTATGGAATTAGCAAACGCACAAGTGTATACAAAGCAACCAAATTGGTTGACTCTTTCTCATAAAACTTGCATTAAGAAAGATGCAACATCTAAGTCTTTCTTAGTGTCTAAAGCAACGCTTTCGATGATGGATAGTGCTATCGAAAACTTGAAAAACGGCAATGTTTCTGAAGCTATAGATTTAACAGATTTCGAGGTCTAAAGATGTTCGCTATTCATCTTGGAATCCCTGAAATGAAAGAGTTTTGGGAGGATTTGACTAAGAAAATCAAAGAAAACTCTGCCACAAAGGACGAGCAAACATTGTATCAAAAATTCGGAAAAACAATGAAATTGCTTTCGATAAATCCTCGACACACAGGGCTTCACACACATGATATTGAGGCATTGTCGAAGCGATATGGAATGAAAGTTTGGGAGTCGTATTTAGAGAATAATAAATCTGGAGCTGGCAGAGTATTTTGGGTTTATGCTCCAAACCAAAACGATATTACAATTATAGGCTTAGAGCCTCACCCCAATGCAAAAAAGGACGCATACAAAAAGATTACTCTTTCTTCCGTTACAGGCAAAGAGAGTTCTATCTAAATCGGTTAATGAAGCAAAGATTTTTTCTCGCCTACGGTCGTAATTTTATCTTCCCACGGTCGTAAATATTTTTTCCTACGGTCGTGGAAAAACTTTTCCAAACATTTGGGAAAAGAGTTGAAAAGTAAAATTAAAAAATTATCCGTTAATAAACTTCAATGCAAAACAACCTGCTGCAATCAAGAAGCCGATTATAAGCCCTATCCATTCAATGACATGCCTAACAGAAGAATCTATATCATTTCCAGCTCCAATTTGTACAAAATTATGTCGTCCATCTTCAGAACACATACAATCTTTTAAAGAAGATGGAGCAGGAACACCTTTTCTAAATGTTACTGTAGTTTGCTTACAGCGAACAATCCCTATAGCCGATTGATACGAGTTTGTGCAAACCCATTTTGTACCAGACAAAAAGCCTTTCTTTTCTTTCTTGTTTGCAAATCTGTCTATAAACCCTATGATTTTGAATGGTATCAGAAGCAAAAGCAAAAATTGTTTTATGCCAATATATGTAAAGTATGCAAAAATGCCTCCTGAAATTAGCAACAATGTAAACTTGTTCTCTGCATTTTCGAAAAGTGTCGGTGAAAAATACACTAAAGCGGCAAAAGCAAAAAAATCAAGGCAAAATAGCAGCTTATGAAAACCATTGCCAAGACATAAAATATCAATGGCGATAATTGCAATATTTACCAAAATAATAACAATGCTTGCAATGCTGCTATACATTGAAACTGAAAATACAAGACTCAATGTTCCAATAGCACCAACAAGAGCCATAAGACAGAAAAGTATTTGAAATACTCTTCTAATAGAAAGTTTAATTTTCATAAATGTCCCCCTTTGATTTGCATAGTGATGAATAAAAATATTTGCAAATCTAAAGTATGAAACAGATTATAAAATAAGACCTCTGTCAAAACGTGATAGAGGTCTTATTTTTTTTACGTTTTAAAATTTGCTCAAAGTCTTCTGAATAAAAGTATCCTTTCTTCGAGGAATCATATTCAATCGGGGCATTGAATCTTGTACGCAAGAATTCTATATCTCGACTGATTGTTGAAGTGCTTAGTTTGCCAGAACCTAGCTCTTCCCTACAATAATCACGTAATTTATTTGTGCTTGGAAAATTGCCTGCTTTTATTTTTCGATGGATTATAACTAATCTCTCTAAACTCATTTTCGTAGAGTTTCTGCTATCCACGCAATTTATAGAATCAATATCGCAATTTATGAAAGCTCTTTCTGCAATTACAAAATCAGAGGATTTTCCCTTATATTCAACAGATTTTAGATTTTTGCAATAATAAAATGCTCCTACCGAAATTTCTTTTACAGTCTTAGGAATTATAATTTTTTCTATAGGTGTAAGTTTAGTCTTTAGATATTCATTTTCATCATATCCAAGGTCAAAATAGCCATATTCATCAAAGCAATATGAACTCAGTCTTTTAATTCCTTCAGGAATAGAAACTATTTTTTTATTCCTGTCTACATAAAAAAGTGCAATTCTCCTTTTTACATTTACCATAAAGCCATCAACTATTTTATAGTTCTCATTGTTTAAGAGAAGTTTGATAGTTTCTCCGTTACTATAATTTTTATCTTCTCTCTCAGAGTTTTCTCTCGTAAAAGATGATTGTGTTATTAAAGTCAAATCTTCATGAAGCTCAATCATTTTTAGATTAGGAGGAATCATAAAACTTACTATAGCATGAACACTTTTAGGAATAGTGATTTTTTCAAGCGATAAACATTCTCTAAAAAGCTGAATCCCTAAAACCTTGAAATCATCATTATTAGGCAAACGGATTTCTTTCAGTTTATGGCAGTAAGCAAAAGCCTGCGTATCTATTTCTTTCACGCTATCTGGTAAAATGATTTTTGTAATAGTATCATTCGGATTATTTTTATCTGCAAAAGAAAGAGAACTTATAAAAGTTACTCCATCAGGTACTTTCACGATAGTTTCACTTCCCAAATATGCATAAAGCACAGTTCCATCATTAAGAGGTGCATTTTTGATTAGAAAATCATCTTTTAAATAAGCCATACTTTTATTATATGGCACAACCTCTATCAAATAATGACATAGATTATTAAAAATATTATACGTCTGTCATTATTTGATAGAGGTACCGTGTTAAAATTTAATATGTCATTTTATGAATGAACTTTAATATGAATAGGAGGGAATATATGAATACTGAATATGGAATAGACATGAGCGGAATTGCATTAGATGGTGAAACTATGCAAGTAATTCCATATGATATGGTAAAAGATTTACAAACAATTCTTTGCTATGATTATGAAGACGGTGAACCAAATCACGATATGACTTGTGTTATGGAGCTGATTTTCAATAATGGGTTCGATTCAGAAGTTCAAGATTACGATGTTGAAAACAAAAGCAAAAAAATCAGATATTTGTATGATCATCCGTGGAACTTATTGCGAGATTTTTCAAAACTGACAGAACATGTTTTTAATTTTGATAGAATTATTGCAGTTCGTATGGATTTAACAGCTGGTTGGTTTCAACACAGAAATAAAGACCTTGGTATTTGTAAAGAAGATTTTGATGAGTTTCATTGCACGATAAAACATAAAAAGCACTTTCACCCAGAGAATCCTGATATGCCGCTTGATTAAAGGAGGATTGCTATGAGCATGAATTTTTACAAAAACTTTGATTGGACAAAAAAGCAGATTGAAAAAGCTAGAAAGCTAAATACAATTCTTACAAAAATGCAAACTCAGATTGTGGAGCAAGTGAAAGAGAATCATAAAATTTTTTCGGATTTAGAAAAGAATGGCTTAGACTTTCTTCGCGGTTTCAAAGTAACAGGCAGATATTGCTTTGAAAAAGATAATTCCTGTGAAATTTGGCAAGTGATTTATGATTCAGAAATCAATGATTTTTTGCCACTTTCAAAAATGAGAATAAACACAACTTTTTCTTATCCTATATCTCCACTTCCAGAAGAAGCCGATTTTCCAATTTGTAGCTATTTATATTATTTGCTTTCGTATGGAAAAATAAGCTATGAAGATTTACTGAAGTGTACAGAAGAAGACTTTTGCCCAGATGTTTTTGTTACGTTGAATTATCCACTTAATGAGTTAGAAAGATTCCCGTATTATAATGGCGATATCGATATGATTTATGATATTTTGGAAAACCGACGTCATTTGCAAAACTCAAATTTTCAATGGAACGAGAAAAATATTCAAAAGATTATAGAAGTAAACTCTTGGATTTGGAAACGTGATGCAGAAATGAAGCAATATATTGCAGAAATCAGAGATGCTTTACATGCAGATAAATTTTATATAGAAGGACAAATTGAATATCATGGAAGTAAAGCAACAGACATCGCAACTATTGAACTACAAAAACAACAAACAAAATATGCAATGTTTCAATACTACTCAATCAGCTGTTTTGATGATAAACCTGAAATTCGCGATTCATTTCACGACGAAAGTATAAATCATAATTGCGAAGTATTTTATGACTATTTGTCAGAAGAACAAAGAAAAATTCCTTTTCACTATTTTATGCACCTCATTTTTATTGACGACAACATATACAGTTTTGAAGACTTGGTACGAATGAATGAAAATGATTTCAAAGTCTGCTTATATATCAATATATCTGAATAAAATCAATCAGCGGCAAATATTCAAAATCTTTCTATTTATAGATTATATAATTCAGGCTACTAGTATAGAAAAATATTTCCAAACAGTATAATTTTTCTTCCAACGACCGTAATTTTCTTTTCTTACGACCGTAAATATTTTTTCCCACGGTCGTAATTTTTTCTTTCCACGGTCGTGGGAAAACTTTTCCAAGTAGTATTTTAAAGACTTGGTGTGAATGAATAAAAATGATTTCAAAGTCTGCTTATATACATTGTAGTTTTTCCTTTACCGATTTTTTCGATTTTACCATTATCGCAAAGGAATTTAAGAGCCTTTTCTATAGTTTGTCTGGCAAGGAAAGGACATTCCTCTTGTATGTCACTTTTTGAAAATTTACCAATTCGATTTTGAATTACCTTTTCAACTAATTCAGTTGCAGAAAGTTTATCATCAATCAAAGTTAAACGCTCTTCAAAATCCCGATACGCAGAGAGTATTATCCCCAAAAGATACTTTACAAAAGGTGTATTATCGTTTGTTCCTTCATTCCAATTTTCAGATGATAATGCAAGAACGTCATAATAGGTGTCTTTTGTTTTTTCTATTTTCTTTTCAAGACTTATGTATTTACAAACAACAAAACCTGAACGATACAACAGTAACGTTGTTAGCAGTCTAGACATTCTGCCGTTTCCATCATTAAAAGGATGAATACACAAAAAATCTTTTATAAAATTTGCAATTAAAATCAGAGGCTCTATTTTATCCATTTCAATAGCACAATTAAATGTTTCACAAAGATTTTTTACTGCGTCAGGAGTTTCAATTGGTGAAAGAGGCATAAAAAGAGTGCGTGAAGAGCCATCTGGAAGATTTGCAACAATATAGTTCTGTACATTCTTGTATTTTCCACCAAAATCTGAAGCAGCATATTTATATAAATATTTATGCAATTGAAGAATGTAATTCGATGAAATCGGAATATATTCAAAATTTTCATGAATAATATTCAAAACATCTCTATACCCCATTATCTCCTTTTCATCTCGGTTTTTTGGAGTCGTTTTATCTGAAAGTAACTGCTTCATACGAATTTCCGTCGTAACAATTCCTTCAATTTTATTTGAACTCTCTGTGCTTTGAACTTTTGCAATCTCCACAAGTTTTTCAAGCTTAGCTTTTTTTTGTCGAATATAAAGCTCTTGCTTACCTTTATACTCATAAATCCTAGCAATGTAGCTGATTATTTCCGTGTCTATTTGACAGTTGTTAAGCATTGAATAATCAAAAGTACGCATTCTTTCTCCTATTTTTCTATCCTTTCTCCTATTTTAGCATACAAAATAGGAGATTACTATACCTTTTAGGAGAAAAAGGAGATGTAGCAAGACACCTCATCTTCTGCTATAGACTCTCACTTTCCATAAGAGCATTCAAATAATCTCTGAAACATACTTGAGCTTTTGTCTGCTCCAATTCTCTGCTTGTCCTGTCCGTAATACTTTTAAGTATTCTGCAACAATGCGAAAATCGCTTTGAAATGCATTTATTTGCTCATCTGTAAGCCAAGCTACATTGTATACACTTATTTTTGTCTGAACAATGATTGAAAAAAAGTGGCTTTAGTCGCGCAAAAGTGGCTTGAATAAAGGATAGGAAAATTTTAGAATACACTTATGGAAAACGCAACAGTAATGGAAAGTCTGATTGAGCAGTTCGTAGACCAATCAGCAATACTCTCTCTCTCCCGATTTGTAGAAACAGAGGACTCGAAGCAGGCTTTGGAAAGCGCTGTCAAAGTAGCAGGCGCATTCAATGCTCAAGATGCTTTCCGAGCGATTGCCGAAGATGAAAAAGCAGAATTGCACTTGGTACAGAGTTTTCATAAAAACTTGCAACTTTTAGTGCAAAAGACTTGGGTAGAACAATCTGACGCAGAGCTTAAAGAGCAGGTTCTTTTCCGCTTAAATGAGCTTTGCAAGAATATGAGCGAAAAGACTTATTCTGCCTCTTATCTTCCTTTCTTTAATATGCTTTCAGACGCAGTTTATCTGATGTTTGGAGTGCAAACACAAAGCGAGGAATTCGCAGAGTACGCACTTCGCATTGACCCAGAATTCGGTATTTTCTGGTGGTACATAAGCAAATTGCCAAAAGAGAAAAAATGGTCTGACGAAAAGTGTCGCCTTGCTCTTCTTTTGGGTATGTATTTCTTGGCTAACTACTAATCTTTTTATTTTTCTAACAGGCGGGCAACCTTATGGATATAGAAAAAATCTGTGGTATTTTAAGACAGGGAGCAGATATTCTTTCTGCTATGAGTGCGGAAGAAAAGAACTTTGCTCTTGATTGCGTTGCTCGTTCTATCGATGAAAACAGAGCTAGCATTATCGCTGCGAACGCTATTGATGTAAAAAATGCGCACGAAAGCGGTATGAGCGAGGCTTTAATCGAACGACTTTCTCTTGACGAAAAGAAAATTAATTCGATGATTGATGGCATAAAAGTCGTCATCGCACAGAATGACCCTGTCGGCGAAGTAGTATCTGGCTGGAAGACTGAAAGCGGCTTGGAAATTAAGCAAATCCGTGTACCTCTTGGTGTTTCTTGTATCATCTATGAATCCCGCCCAAATGTTACAGTCGATGCTTTTGCATTAGCTTATAAAAGTGGAAACTCTATCCTTTTACGCGGCTCTTCTAGCGCAATCAACAGCAACAAATCACTAATTTCTTCTATTAAACAGGGGCTTTTACAAGCAGGAAAATCTGGCGTTGCTAATGCGGTTGAACTTTGCGACGAAGACAAAACTCACGAAGACGTAAAGCAGATTTTGAATGCAGTGGGTCTTATCGACATAGTTTTGCCTCGTGGCGGAAAAAAACTAATCAAAACCGTAAGCGAGAATGCAAAAGTCCCTGTTATAGAAACTGGAAGTGGCGTTTGTCATTTGTATGTTGACGAGGGCGCAGATTTAGAAATGGCAGCTACAATCGCAGAGAACGCAAAGATTCAGCGACCTGGTGCTTGCAATGCAATCGAAACGCTTTTAGTCAATGAAAAAGAGATAGTTTCTTTCTTGCCAAAATTAGCAGAAAAGCTAGGAAGCAGAGTTTTGCTCAAAGCTGACGAAAAATGCTTTGATATTCTTTCAAAAGCAGGTGCAAAAGTTGAAAAGGCGACAGATGAAGATTTCGGCTTTGAGTTCTTGGATTTTGTTTTGGCAGTAAAGGCTGTTTCTGACGTGAACGAAGCAATTTCTTTCATCAATTCTCACAACACAAAACATTCTGAATCAATTATCACTAACAACAGAAATCACGCAAGATTGTTCCAGCAGAAAATCGATGCAGCTTGTGTTTATGTCAATGCGTCAACTCGTTTCACTGACGGTGGCGTGTTCGGCTTTGGCGCAGAGCTTGGAATCAGTACGCAGAAAATGCATGCTCGCGGTCCTATGGGCATCAAGGCATTGACGACAACAAAGTTTTTAATCGACGGAAACGGACAGGTAAGAAAATGAGCATTGATAGTGAAAAGATTTCAGAAAAAAACGTGAAAATCCCTTTTGCTAATATTGCCGAGGCTTTCAAGTCTGCGCGCAAAATCGTTATAAAAATCGGCAGCAACACACTTGCAAAAGAAGACGGTAGAATAAACACTGATTTTATGGATTCTTTCGCTTCTCAGTGTGCTTCTCTCATAAAGCAAGGAAAGCAAATTGTGCTTGTGTCCTCTGGTGCGCAGGTTTCTGGCGTTTCCACGATTTCGGGCTGGGCTCGGCGTCGCGATGTGCATTATCGACAGGCTCTTTGCGCAATCGGTCAAGTTGAATTGATGGACAAATGGAGAGCTGCATTCGGTGCAAACTCCATTCACATCGGGCAGCTTTTGCTCACGAAAGAAGACTTTGAAGACGAGCGCAGAACACTTCATATGAGAAACACTCTTTTCACGCTAGTCGATGAAGGTGTTGTTCCGATTATCAACGAAAACGACTCTGTTTCTTTCGACGAAATCCGCATTGGTGACAACGACAACTTGTCAGCTTTAACAGCGATTTTGTGGAGTGCAGATTTGCTCATTCTTTACAGCGACATTGACGGAGTTTTCACTGACAATCCCAAGAATCACCCAGAAGCAAAGCTAGTTGCAACGGTGCGCGACATAAAAGAACTTCGCTCACAAATCAAAATCGGCGAAACCAACGCTTTCGGCACTGGCGGAATCGAAACCAAGTTGCAAGCCGCAGATAAGGTTACAAGTTTTGGTATTCCGATGATTTTGACCAATGGCGAAAACGCAGGCGAACTCGATAATCTTTCCGCAGGCAAAATAGCAGGCACTCTCTTTTTAGCCGATGAAGAATGTCTTTTGCAAGACATAAAATGAGGCAGAGCCTCTTTTGTAAGACAAAGTTTCTAAAAATTACTTTGTGTAAATTGACTTGTGTAGCGAACATCTAGGATTAAAGCTAGAGGCGCACACAGGGCAAGCGCAAAGAGAGCTATATTCTTTATAAGAAAAATACTTCCCGCACACACCGCACATCACGCTATTTTTTTCATCTGTATTAACTGCCTCAAATGAGTGGTCTTCCGCTTCGTCGTGGCATTTGTAGCAAGCATAGAGTTTTTTGCATTTGCTGCACCTGTTTGCAATGATGTCGAGAGGACTGTGATAATGAATACATCTGCCCTGAGAGTCTGTAAGGTTTCCGAAAATCTTTTCTATTTCCATATCTGGATTGATTTTAATCCTAGCATAATCTCAGGTCAAGCTGTCAGTAAAATGTTCTACGCCTAAATATAAAATCTTTTACGTCGTACAACAAAATCTTTTTGGGCGTTGAAAAAAAATTCGTAAAACGATATGTACAAATAGTATCGAACGCTATAGAATAAGAATTCTTAAAAGAGGTTTTAGAAAACTATGAGCAACAACAAAAGTGTAGATACAACTTCATTTATAAATTCTGACGGAATTGTGTTTCGCTGGGTAAAGAAAGAAACGGAAAAAGAAGCCGTAATGCAATATTTGCAGACCAAGTTTGAAATCGGCAAGCACTACTCAGAGCGCGAAGTAAACGACATCTTAAAACAATGGCACTCATTTAATGACCACGCGCTTCTCCGCCGAGAGCTGTTTGACCGCAGATATTTAGAGCGCACAGCAGATTGCAGAGAATATTGGAGAGAGATGTGAAAACATTCTTTCGCTCTGTTGCGCTATTGTTTCGCTCTGCGCCCGTTTTGGCGGGAGTGACTTTTGCCCTCGTCGCCATTGTTTCAGCCTTTCCTTCAGTGATGGCGATAATCTCGGCAAACATCGTAAATACAGCCGTGTCAGACGGATTCAAAGAAGCGGCTTTATTCAAAAATGCGTTCATCTGGATTTTGCTTTTGTTTTTCAGCAATATCCTCTCGCTCGTGAACGAAAACCTCATCGAAACCTTAGGCGACAGAGTTGTGGACAAAATCAACTCCGACCTAATCGCCAAAGCCGCCACACTCAAAGACCTTTACAACTTTGAAAACCCCGCTTTTCATTCCGCCGTGCATTTGCTTCGCTCTTCTGCGTCAACTCGCCCTGTGAACCTCGTTTCAAACATAATGCTCAACGTCAAAAACGCAGTTATCCTTTTAAGCATGCTCTATGTGCTTTTCACCGTGCATTTTGCAATCCCGTTTGTCCTTGTTGTGCTCGTCATTCCGAACGTCATCGTAACATACAAGATGAACGGCAAAAGCTGGAGCGTCAAAAAGAAAAACGACATTCACGACCGCAAAGCCGATTACTTCGTGCAGATGATGCTGGACACTTCTCTTTTAAAAGACACGCTTCATCTTTCGCTCGGCAATTTTGCAAAGACGAACTACAGAAAATCGTACAGCATTGTCTTGAGCGAAAACCTCAAAGTGCGAAAGCAAAAAATGCTTTACACCCTGCCCACACTGCTTTTAAGCACGCTCGGCAACATCGGCATTTTCGCTTTCACAATTCACCAAATCAGCACAGGAAAAGCCAACATCGGCACTCTTGTTTTGTTCTTGCAGTCGTTCTTTCAAGTGCAGATTTATCTGTCTGACCTTGTTGTTTTTGGCGGATACTTGCGCACGATTCTGCTTTATTTTGCGACTTTCTTTGACTTTATGGAATGGAAAAACACCGTTTCGCTCGGCGAGGCTGCGTTGAGCAATGTTGCAAGTTCAGAGCAGACAAAAAACTTTATCGAGTTCAAAAATGTTTCGTTCAGTTATCCAAACAGCGAAAAAAAGATTCTGGACAATGTGAGTTTCTGCATTGAAAAAGGCGAATCGATTGCGTTTGTCGGTGCGAACGGCGCGGGAAAATCCACGATAATCAAGCTGCTGCTTCGCTTTTATGAGCCGACGGAAGGCGAGATTTTGTTCTGCGGAAAGCCGATTTCGTCAATCAACATCGATGACTGGAGGGCGATGATTGCCTGCGTGTTTCAGGATTTTGCAAAATATCAGCTTTGTGTTTACGACAACGTAACGCTACCATCTCCTTGCACTGC
>Ga0256407_10008303_pt1 | contig 15309 bp, 9 predicted proteins | sample RumenRJG_04DNA_FD_193489 | JGI IMG/M metagenome (GOLD analysis project Ga0256407, IMG submission 193489) | Bovine rumen microbial communities from Lethbridge, Alberta, Canada - RJG_04 | ecosystem: Host-associated > Mammals > Digestive system > Stomach > Rumen | place: Canada: Alberta | collected...
CAATTTTCCCGTTTAACACGTTGATTAAACCTGATTTATCAACAAAATTACTATCTCTGACACTCCTAAAATCCGAATTTCCGTAATCTAAAAATCTGCTCATAACGTTTCAATTTTGATTCCTCGCAAAGGTAACAAAAAAATTCCGCTTTAGCAATTATTTTTTCGCCCCGTTGATTCTTGATTTTGCGCTGTAATATGAGGTTTCTTCAAAGGACATTATAATTTTTATTTCGTCGATGGATTTTTTCATATCTTCGAGGATAAGGATTATTTTGTAACGGGGCGAAAGTTTATTATAATTATTATCCAAATCTTCTACAAAATCTGGATTTATGATTCTGTAATACTCAATAAAATTAACCATATCAGCGGTTGTCCATTTTGCAATAGGTTTATTATTAACAACATGATTATAAAGAATTTCACCTGAATTTTTAAAATTCAAATTTTTCTGAGTTTCTTCTTTTAATTGCTTTTCTAATTTTTTTATCTTTTTTTTATCAGTTAAATTTTTTATTACCCCAAAAATAATCACACCCAAAAGCAAAACTGCAATCCAAAAAGCACTATTTGAATTGTGATTTTTTTTATCTTGCAATAATGCAAGTTTCTTATTTTCAAATATTAACGAGTCTATTAACAAATCTTGTTTTAAGATAATTTCTGCAACTGTACTATCGCTTTCACATAAATTGATTTTTAACAGATTCTTTTTTGCAGTCCCATTAGGATAAATATCTAAGGATTTTTGAAAATACTCTTTGGCTGTAATGCTGTCTGTTTTATCGGCTAATAGTCCTAACTTATTGTAAATTTCGGCTTTATCTTTTGGGGCGTCTGACAAAATAAGTGCAGCAGTAAACCATATTCTTGCGCTGTCTTTCATTTTTAAATCACTAAAAATTTCTGCTTTTAACATTTCTATGCGAGACAGTTTTTTCATGTATAAAGAATCGTTACTAACTGAAATTTCGTCGGTGTTCACATACAAAGCATGTTCCTGTTTTTTGTCTTGGTTTATGAGTTTATAAATATAAACCGACTCTAAAATCGTTTTAATAGAATCATTTTGTTTGTATTGCGATAAAATATCAGTCGCGGTTTCATCTTTGAAACATGCCGTTAATATGAAAAACAATACAAAAAAAACTATAAATCTAAACGTTTTCACTGCAATTCAATTTTTGGCGGCAAAGTTAAAAAAAATTATTTAAATATTACATAATCAAATAATTGCATACGTGCAATATTTCTTGCACAAATGCAATATTTTATCAAAAAAACTTGCATTTTGGGAGTGGTTAAAATGCAAATTACTGTATTTTAGATGATTAACATCAATCATTGCAAGGTAGGGCTTGGCAGATGTTATTGTCCGCAATAATTTTGTCCTTGAAAAAATTAATTAAAAGTATTAAAAAATGAAAAAGATTTTTACAACATTTTTTTTGACGCTTTTTAGCGCAGCAACTTTTGCCCAAAGCAAGATTTCGGGCGGTGTTTACTCTGAAAATTCATCGCCCGTAAATTTTGCAAACATCGTTTTAATGTCAGCGGATTCATCCTTTCTTAGCGGCACAATCACAGATGAAAACGGAAAGTTTTCCGTTGAGAAAAAAAAACGCAAAATTTTTAAGCATCTCATGTCTTGGTTTTGAAACAAAAATTTTAGACTTGGAAAAAGACAACAACTTTGAAAAAATAGTCTTGAAATATTCTGTTTCCGAATTGAAAGAAATCGTTGTATCAGGCGGACTGCCGAAAACACAAATTAAAAACGGCGCAATGGTTACTGACGTACAAAACTCGTCATTGGTAAATTCAACATCAGCGGGAAAAATGCTCGCAAAAATTCCGGGAATAAGAACCACTCAAGACGGTATTGAAGTTTTCGGAAAAGGATCTCCTGAAATTTATATAAACAATGTCAAAATTAGGGATAATTCGGAACTTATGAATCTCGACCCTAAAACTGTTAAAACGGTTGAAGTAATTACAAATCCCGGAGCAGAATACGATTCAGAGGTTCAGTCGGTTATCAAAATTGTTACCGGAAGCCCCGTCGGCGAGGGATTCAGTTTCACCTATCAGAGTCAATACGAACAAAAACACGATGCCGATTTTACAAACAAACTCAGTTTGAACTACCGCAAAGGGAAATTGGACGCTTTCGGCAGCGTATTGTTTTATGATGCAAAAGACCGTCAAACAACCGACCATTACAACATTCTGAATACCAACGCAAAATGGGAGCAACAAACATTGCATAAAATCAATACCGCAAACCAAATTATGGACATTAACGGTGGTGTTAACTACGAAATAAACGAAAAGAATTTTGTCGGATTTAAATACGGATATGTAAAAACTTTTAAGGACGAGGCTGATGGTTTTTCAAATCTTAATGCTTTCAAAGACAAAGCATCTTATGATTATCTTTCAAAAAATATTTACAATAATTGCGAAGATAGGTCAAAACACTCTGTAAACGCATATTACAACGGAAATGTAGGAAAAATGTCAGTTGATTTTAATGTTGATTATTATGCGAAACAAAGCACTGATTGTTCAGAAAACAAAGAAAATAGTCTCAACTTCGACGAACGAATAATATCGGCTGCTGACAATATAAACAACAAACTTTTCGCTGAAAAATTAGTTCTTTCACATGAACTTTTTGGCGGCAAAATTTCTCTCGGTGAAGAAAATACGATTACTGATTATAAGGATAATTATCATAGTTTTGCAGAAAATTATATTCCGACTGTTGAAAGTAAAAGTAAACAGAGAAATACTGCTGCTTTTTTGCAATATTCCTACAAAATCACTGACAATCTGAATGTTAATGCCGGATTGAGATACGAAAATGTTGATTTTAAATATTATAATGAAGATGTTTTGGACGATGAAACTTCAAGAACGTACAATAATTGGTTTCCATCGGCTAATATAAGTTTTTCACCCGGTGATGTGCAGATGAATTTGTCATACGTAAAGAAAACACAGCGTCCGTCATATTATTCACTTAGAAACTCATATATGTATATCAGCCGTTATGAAATTGAATCCGGAAATTCTGCGCTTCAACCGCGAGAAATCAGCAGTTTAACATATATGGCGTCTTGGAAATTCGTTAATCTTGTGGCTTCGTACAGAAACACAAAAAATATGACGATTTATTGGAACATCGAAGATGAAACAAAACCGGAAGTTTTAATTTCCCGAACAATAAATCATGATAAAAATTTTTCGCAATTTTATGTAAATCTTGATGTTTCTCCTGAATTTGGAATTTACACTCCAACAGTTTTTCTCTCTGTCAGAAAACAAAATCTAAATCTTGTTTCACAAGGAATAACAGAGCATCTGAACAAGACTCGACTTATCGGGGAAATTGACCATTGTTTAGATTTTGATAACGGGTTGAGTTTTGAACTTGACTGTTATTTCAACGGCAAGGGACACAACGAAGAATATTTCTATCAGTCAAATTATTGGACATTTGATTTTTGCGTAAATAAAACGTTTTTTAAAGATGCGTTGATAGTGGAAGCCGGAGTTTCTGATATTACCAACAAAGAGCGCAGGGATGTAAAAATATTTTCCTCAAAAAGGTTATCAAAGTGTATTTGAAAAAACAGATACAAGAAGTTTTTATCTGACATTTATTTACCGTTTCAACCCGGCAAAATCCAAATACAAAGGCACCGGCGCAGGAAATGACGAAAAAGAAAGAATGTAAAAATTTGCTGTAAAACTTTTTTTGCCCATCAAAAAATTATCACCTAACTTTGCGTTGCCTTGCCTAAGGTAAGGCAACTCGAAACTTCAACTACACAATTTGGCAAGTGCCGCTTGCCAAAATTGAAAAGAACGGTGATGGACGTTTTCCCTTGCGAGGTTTTACTCAACCAATGGGCGTAGCTGAGTACGAGACACAACAACTGATTGAAGAAGTTCAAAATTCATTGTCCAATATTGAATACATTGAATTAGGAGAAGACGGACAAGAATATGGCAAGAAAATAAACAAACTTTTTTTGCCCATCCAATTTTTTTTGTAAGCCAATTAACAACCGGCACTATTCTTTAAACAATAATAATATTTGTATTTTCCATAATGCTATGATTTTGAGAAATTACGAAATAACAAAAAGATCCCCAAAAATATTCTTCCAAAAAAGGACTTTAATAAAACCATTAGTTTATCAAAATTTCAATTCCGTTTTGCAAACCGTGGTTCATAACATTTTTATAAACATTGGTATTTTTGAGCAAGTCGGCAGACAAATAAGCCGCTGTTATCATTTCTTCCAAATCACTAGCATTTTTTATCTTTTTGTGTGCTGTTTTTAAATAAAATTGCATAATAAGTGCAAAATCATGTCCGTTAGACAATTTTCCAAAAGGATAATTGCATTTTCTTACGGTTGATATAATGTCGTCGTCTTTCATTTGTGATTTTGAAAATACCAATATTCGTTCAATGATTTTTTCTATACCCGCATATTTGCCGTTTTTGTCGAGAGCGTCTTCGTATTTTGGATATTCAAAATCATCTTTCTTTTTTTTCGACTGACGTTTGAATGTAAGATTCCAATTTTGTAATATTGTTGACAACTTTACACGACCGATGTCATCTGTTATCGTTAATACATTGTTTCTCAAATCATTGTCCGAGATTTTTAGGGCAAGCAGCACATCCGAAAACACATCACTCAAAAACATCAACATTTCAATATCGTGTTCGTCAGTAAGGAAGATATTGCTTTCTTCGGGTATATTGTTGGTCAAATCCCTGAAATCCTTGTCGATAATGCCGATGTTGTTGGGATAACCGCTAACACTGGCAACAACATTTTCCCAGCTGTTGGCGACATTAATTCGTACATTTTGTTTGTTGGTATATTTACGCCAAATGTTCAAATCGGAAGTTCCCTCCACATATATGTAGATGCCCTTGAACGTGGAATTCATCTTTTCAGAATTGTTCCACGAGATAGGTTTACGACTTGAAATCAGAGAATTTTCCATATTGAAACTATTTTAATTCTGTTGTCAAATTCCAATACTCTCCTATAAAATCAGGCGAATGTGTTGCTATCAACATTGATAACCCATTAAGTTTGCTTATGGCAATTAAATCTGGCAACATATTGTTAAGCCATTCGATATGCATAGAAATTTCGGGTTCGTCAATCAAGATAAGATTGTTTTCGTTGCACTCGAAAAGAAGATTGTAAAACATCACCAGCTCGTTCTGCTCACCAGACGAGAGTTTGTCAATAGGAATCTCTTCGCCTTCATCACTCACGAAAAAATAGCCCTTGTTTTTGTCAATGGTCATTTTTTTGTATAAAAAACGGCTATTGATGATTTCTACAAACAATGACAATTTTTGAGCAATGGCTTCATACGGTTGCAGCTTTGCCCAACTATCTTGTACATAAAGGCCTAAAACGTTAGCCGAAGTTTCCGAGATATTATCGGTTTGAGGGACTGAGTTTTCAGGTTCAGTTGCAATAAGACCGATTGCACCTAATTCTCTGCGTTTGATTTCCAAGTCGGCAAGGTTCTTTTTTAAATCATCGTTTCTATTTTTATTGCCATCCACACCGCTCAAAAGTCGTGTTGGAAACGTCTTGTCAAGATTAGATGCAATATCGGACGCCTTCGCGATAATGTCTTTGATTTGCGTTGAAAGGTTGTAAGCATTTAACAATGCTTTGTTTTGAGGCCTAACCTTCCCCGAAACATCAATTCTACCATATTCAACAAGGCGCTGTGATTGTATAATTTTTATATGGCTAGCATTTATTTTATCATCAAACCATAATGGAGTTTTAAACAAGTATTTTTTTATTCTTTCAGGCAATTGTTCTAACCTTACAATTTCACCTGTTGATTTATTTACAAATCTATCTTTTCCAATTAATTTATATTCATCATCAATCTCAACTTCACTAGCATTGTCGTTTAATACAGAAAGTGATTCCTCATCAAGTGTGCTTCTAATCTCCAGTACATTTTTTTTGGAAATCGTCCACACTTCTCCATTTTTAAATTCAAGTTCAATCTTCTGGAATGGTATGTCATATAATACCTTTAGTTTTCTATTAAACAACGCATACAGCAATTCAAGGCATGTAGTTTTGCCCACGCCGTTCTTGCCGATGATGATATTGATGTTGTTTTTAAACTCAATACGATGATTGAATCTATTAAACAATCCTTCAATGCTGAAATTTTTGATATTCATAACTTGAATGTATTTTAATGTGCAAAATTAATAATAATAAATATATTAGAGACTATAATTTTTAATTTTTTATTTTTTCAACAAAATTAACGTCATTCTTTTACATATATATACAAAATCACCTTTTCTGTCCCTCGCATCTTGATTTCATCGACCTGAAAGTTACGTCCTCAATCGTCATTATCTGCATAACCTGCTCTTTTGTTTTGCCGATATGCAGAAGAATCAGAAAAATTTTCTGACGGTCGGTGAGGCTTACATAATCCGTCTCAAAACCGTAAACAAACAGAAAATCAATGCTTTGATAATAGTCAATGAAATTTTTGTAATCCTCTTTTGACCAGCGTCCGATTTTTTTGTCGCTGAGTATCTGTGAATAAAGTTCTTTGCCACGGACATAAACGTCTGAAAATTTCTGCTCCAAGGCTTGGACTTTTTGCTGCAAAAATTTTATCTCTGAATCGTCTTTGTCTTGACTCGTGTTTTGTAAATCTTTGATTTTCTGATTGTAACCGTTTATCGTCTGCTGAGCCTCAAAAATTTTGCGCGAACGTTCCGAAAGTTTTAACTTCTGAAAAACCACCGTCAAAACCAAAACCGCCAAAATCACTGCCGAAACAGATATTGTCAGAAAAATCTTCTTCTCAAAAGCGGATTTTAATTTGAGGTTTTCGATTTCGTCGGCAAATTTTATTTGAACAGGCTTTACGTTGTCTTCCTGAAAAGACACAATCAGCGAATCTTTTGCCGCAGCCATCAAAAGCGCGTGTTCGTATGCCTGCTTATAGTCGTTTTTGTCAGCATAGAACTTAGCAAGAAGACGGTTAAGAGTATCCTCGTTTTCTACCCAATAACCCTGCTCTTTCGATTTGTCAAAGTATAATTTTGCTTTGGTTTCGTCGCCGCGTTTGAGATTGATTTTACCCCAAAGACTCTGAGCCTGTGGCAGCAAAGAATCTATTTCAAACGCTTTTTTAACGAATTTTTCCGCCGAAATATCGTCCTCGTTGTAAATCAGTTCGGCATAGTCAAGATAAATAAAAATATTTGAATGGAATTTCGGCGTTTTTTCTATGTATTCGACCGATTTTTTCGCGTAAAGTTTTGCGCTGTCGATGTCAATCAGTCCGAGGTCATAACCATAACTTTTGCAAGACCAATATTCCGCCGTGTCGTAGTCAGTAACGGCATTTTGCCGCATTTTTTCGGTGAAATCCTCGTAATTATCAAAGTTATAAGCGTTTATGTTCGAGATTAACAACTTTAAATTAATATGAAATTTCACCTCTTTGCAGTCGGTTTTGTCGGCATAATTTTCCGCCATACGGTACTCGACGGCGGCCTCGTCCCGCATTATTTTTCGATAATAAAATTGAAAACCTTTCACAAAATGCGCCCACGCGAGTTTTTCGTTGTCGCCTTCAAAAAATTCTATGCTTTTTTCGATTCCGACAGTGTCGCGGAAACTAAAATCCATAGTTGCCGCCGCAACCGCACCGCGTACCAAATAATAAAGCGCGTCGTCAGCCTCACTCTTGCGCTCAGCCTTTTCAACAAGAAGTTTCGCTGTGTCCAAATCGCCTTTTTTCAGCAAATCGTATGACGAAACCAAATACACATTCGGTTCGGGTTTGTGTTCGCACGCCGTAAAAAACGCTGCCAAAACTATCAGAAGTTTTATAAATTTCATGTTAAAAACATTTTTTTTGACTGCGCAAAAATACAGATTTTTTACCGTTGTTGCAAGCCTTCAACACCTGATTTTTGTTGCTAAACGAAGTGTTGCAAAATTGCAACATGGTTATTTTCAATAACTTGACTTTTTTTGGTCAGCAACGGCTATTGCGCGGGAAATTTTTCAGACATAATTTTGCGGCGTAAAAAATTTAAAAAACGCACAAACGAAATGAAAAGATTTTTATTAACAATTTTGGTTGCATTTTTGAGTGCAGCATCTTTTGCCCAGACGATAACGGGCGGAATTTTCGCGGAAAGCGGTTCGCCCGTTTCTTTTGCAAACGTTGTTTTGATGTCGGCAGACTCGGTTTTTCTTAGCGGCACAATCACCGACGAAAACGGAAAATTTTCCATCAAAAAAAGTCAGAACGCAAAATTTTTAAGCGTTTCGTGTCTTGGTTACGAAACGAAAATTTTAAGTGTCAATGACGCTTTTGAAAAAATCGTGTTGAAAAATTCGGATTTGGAACTTGAAGAAATCACAGTTTCAGCCGGTTTGCCAAAAACGAGAATCAAAGACGGCGCGATGGTAACGGACGTTCAGAACACGCTGCTAACCAAGACGTTGAGCGGCGACAAAATGCTCGCCAAACTGCCCGGCGTTACGCTCACAAAAGACGGAATCGAAGTTTTCGGCAAAGGAACGCCCGAAATTTACATCAACGGCGTTAAAGTTCGGGACAACAATGAGTTAAAGAATCTTGACCCGAAAAATGTGAAATACGTTGAAGTAATCAACAACCCCGGCGCGGAATACGGTGCGGAAGTAGAGTCCGTCATCAAAATTTATACTTTGAAGCCCGTCGGCGACGGTTTCAGTTTTGATGTTCTCGGTCTGTACTCTATATGCGAATACAGTGATTATATCACGAAATTCAATTTTAATTACCGGCGTGGAAATTTGGACGTTTTCGGCGGTGTGTTTTGTTACGACACCAAATCATTTTTGCAGTCAGAGACTTATGACCTCAGACAAACCGATGCTCTGTGGGAAACAAAACAGTCGGAAAATGTTGATTATAAGCAATGTAGTATGCGTTATTCGAGCGGAGTCAATTATCAGTTCAATGCGCAGAATTTTGCCGGAATTAAATACCAGTTCAACGATGATTCCAAAGACGAGCAAACCGCTCAGGGCAGTCTCATGGCGTATAAAAACGGAGAATTTGTTGACGAAATTGCGGAAGGCAGCCGCGCAAAATGCGACAAGGATTTTTCACATTCCCTCAACGCCTATTACAACGGAAATGTCGGCGGTTTTTCGGTTGATTTTAATGCCGATATTTTTACAAATTTTGTTGACAAAAACACTATGAATACCGAAAATGCTGATTTTCAGGACGACAGACAAATTTTAACGTCCGACAAAGTTGACAGCAAAATGTTTGCGGAAAAACTCGTTTTGGGTCATAAACTTTTTGGCGGGAAAATTAATTTCGGCGGCGAGAACATTTTTTCTGACTACCGCGACAATTTCAAAAGCAGAGCAGAAGAATTTGTTCCGACGGTTGAGAGCCGCAGCCGTCAGATTACCACAGCGGCATTTTTGCAGTATGGTTACAAGTTTTCCGACAAATGGAGTTTAAAAGCGGGCTTGCGTTACGAAGATGTTGATTTTAAATATTTTAACGGCGAAGTTTTGGACGAAGAAACGTCAAGAAAATACAGCAGTTGGTTTCCGTCGGCATCGCTTAGTTTTTCGCCCGGCGACTTTGAAATGAACCTTTCATATACGAAAAAGACCAAACGTCCGTCGTATTTTATGCTGAGAAATTCGTACATGTATGTCAGCCGTTATTTTATTGAATCTGGAAATTCAGCACTTTTGCCGCGTGAAATCAGCGATTTTACGTATCTTGTTTCGTGGAAATTTTTGCAATTTTCCGCCTCGTACCGCGATGTTAAAAATTACATAATGTATTACGGCACAGTTGATTACAACAATCCTGAGGTTCATATCAGCCGACCTGTCAACTATAACAGGCATGTTCAGGGTTTGGCGTTGAATTTTTCTGCCGCGCCGGAGTTCGGATTTTACACGCTGCAGTTTGATTTGACGTTCAGAAAGCAGCGTTTTGAGGTTGAGTCCCAATCCGTTACAGAAAAACTCAACAAACCGTGTCTGACGGCAGAACTTGACAACTGTTTTGATTTTGAAAGCGGCTGGACGTTTGATTTGGACGTAAATTTTTATGGCAAGGGGCATTGTGAGTCCAATTATTTCCGCTCAAACTACTTTGTATTGGATTTTTGCGTTTCAAAATCGTTTTTGGACGGTGCGCTGAATGTTGAGGCTGGCGTTTCAGACATTACGGGCGACACCCGCCGCGATATAAAATCCTTGTCGAAAATGGGTTATATGAATATTTATGACACATACGACACGCGGGAATTTTATTTGCAGATTCAATACCGTTTCAATCCGGCAAAATCCAAATACAAAGGCACCGGTGCAGGAAACGACGAAAAAGAAAGGATGTAATATGAAACTCGTACTCCAACATGATGCAATGCAGTGCGAATAGCCTGTCTGTCAATGGTTTTTAACTATTACGGGCGGGATTATTTCAATTTGGTAAAAAATCAGTTGGAATTAGGAGGATAATCAATTTTTTGTAACAAATCCAAACTAATGTTGCAAAAAATTACTAAATTTGTCCCAAAATAAAAATTATAAAAAATGAATGTAAATGTACAAGCCATTTGGACAAAGTTTCTTGAACTGGCAATATCTTACGGTCCAAAACTGATTTTGGCAATCATAATACTCTTTGCTGGTTTTTGGATTATAAAAAAACTGTTGCGCCTAACAGAAATTGTTATGGAAAAACGCAACGTCGAAATATCTCTCCGCTCGTTTCTCAAAACGCTGATTAACATCATTTTGAAGGTTTTGCTGCTGATTTCGGTTTTGCAAATGGTCGGAGTTGAAACTACGGCTTTTATTACAATGCTCGGTGCGGCAGGTTTGGCAATAGGCATGGCGTTGCAAGGCTCGCTGTCCAATTTTGCAGGCGGAGTTCTGATTTTGATTTTCAAGCCTTACAGAGTCGGCGATTTGATTGAAGCACAAGGTTTTACAGGCGTTGTTGCTGATATTCACATTTTTACCACCAAACTTACGACTGCGCAAGGCTTGACAATTATAATTCCAAACAGTCTATTAAGCAACGGCAACATCGTCAATCACAATATTTTAGGATACAAACGTGTTGATATTGTCTTCGGAATTGACTATGCCGCCGATATTGATACTGCAAAACAAGTTTTAACGGAGGTTGCCGTCTCTGCTCCGGGCGCAAAGAAAGACCCTGCACCATCATGCGTTGTTTCCGCACTCGGCGACAACAGCGTCAGCATCAGACAGTCAACGTATTGCGACCCGAAAGATTATTGGGCGGTTTATTATTACAATATGGAACACGGTAAAAAAGCACTCGATAGAGCAGGCGTTAATATTCCGTTCCCGCAGTTGGAAGTAAAAATGAAAAAATAATATAAATTGTAATGAAAAAGCTTTTATTAACCACACTTTCAATCCTTTATATCGCCACTGTATCGGCTCAGAGGCTTTATGAAATGCCATTGGCAGATAATGCTACACGTTTTCGTTTTGCGAATGACAAAGTTAGCGACTTGCCGGAATTGATTTATATGCCGCAAAATTTTAACGATAAGCAGACTGACGTCATGCAGAAAAATGACGGCTATCTTGACAAACTCCTTGAATATTCGCTTTCTGGCGATACGGCGTTTGCATCGTTTAAAGTTTCTGATGACGAATTTTTGTTCGGACTCGGACAGTTTCAGGACGGTCACAGTAACCTTAATGGACTGCCGCGCCGTTTGACGCAGGTTAATACGCAGATTTCAATGCCGGTTTTGATTTCAAACAAAGGCTATGGAATTATTTGGAACAATTATTCCAAAACCGAGTTCAACCTGCCTAAAAACAAGGTAGAATTGAAAAAGACTGCCGCAGAGGGCGCAGCCGAAACCGTCAATGTTACCACTACCGAAGGTGGACGGCAAGAGACACGTCACAAAAATATTTTTGAAGCCGAAATTTTCGTTTCAGAAAGTGGCGAATATGCTGTTTTGTTGGACGTTGGACAAAAAATGGCACGCCGTCACAATCTTGACATCGACGGCAAAAACGTTATCGAAATGCAAAACCTTTGGTTGCCGCCGACTGCATCAAAAATCGTGACTTTGGAAAAAGGCAAACATAAACTTTCTGCCGAACTTACCGAAAACGACCGCCCGATAGTCTATTTTTCAAAAGTGAAAAAAGAATTTTCGTTTACCTCGTATCCGTCTGACGCAGTGGATTTTACGGTGATTTTCGGAACGCCTGATAAAATTATTGCAACTTATAGAAAACTTACGGGCGAAGCACCTTTGATGCCGGCTTGGGCTTTGGGTTATATTCATTGCCGCGAAAGGTTTCACTCTCAAAAAGAAATCATTGAGACTGCCGACCGTTTTGAGACAGAAAATATCCCTGTGGACGTTTTGGTTCAAGATTGGCAGTATTGGGGCAAAAACGGCTGGAACTCAATGGTTTTCGATGCTGACAATTATCCTGACCCTAAGGCTCTGACTGATTATCTTCATTCAAAAAATATCAAAATGATGTTGTCGGTTTGGTCAAAAATCGACAAAAATTCTGTTGTCGGCAAGGAGATGTTGAGTAAAAATTATTATATTCCCAACACCGATTGGATTGACTTTTTTAATCCCGAAGCCGCTGCTGAATATTGGAAAAATTTCAGTCAAAAACTTCTTCCGCTCGGCATTGACGCTTGGTGGCAAGACGCTACCGAACCCGAAAACGACGACCTTGAAAACCGCTTTGTTAACAAAGGCACTCTTGACGGCAACCGCGTGAGAAACGTCTATCCGTTAATGGTAAATAAAACTGTGTATGAAGGTCTTACGAAAGACCAGCCTAACAAACGTCCGATGATTCTTACCCGTAGCGGATTTTTGGGGATTCAGCGTTATGGTTCGGCACTTTGGAGCGGCGACGTTGGAAACGATTGGGAGACTTTGCGCCGTCAGATTACCGGCGGATTGGGACTTCAAGCCTCTGGCGTTCCATGGTGGACTTACGATGCAGGCGGTTTTTTCCGTCCTTTTGACCAATACAGCAATCAAGACTACATCAACCGTATGCTCCGTTGGATAGAACTGTCTGTATATCTGCCGCTTATGCGCGTTCACGGATATATGAGCGACACTGAGCCGTGGCGTTATGGCTCAACAGCAAAAAGTATTATCACACGTTGTATTCGTGAGCGCAAAAGTCTTTTCCCGTATATTTATTCTAATGCCGCAGAGATTGCTTTTAACGGCTCTACTCTGATGCGTCCTTTGGTTTTTGATTTTTCTGGCGATGAAAAAGCGTTAGAGCAAAAATACGAATATATGTTTGGTAAATCCTTGTTAATCAGTCCTGTAACCGAGCCTGATGTTACCGAATGGGAAACTTATCTGCCTGAAAACAAAGCCGGCTGGTACGACCGTCATGACCTCGGCAAATATTACGATGGCGGACAGACCGTCAAGACCAAAGTTAACGGCAGTTTTATTCCTGTTTTTGCCAAAGGCGGCAGCATTGTGGTTCAAACAGGCTTGAACTCCAATACTGAAATAATGGTCTATTCCGGTGCTGACTGCGAGTTTACGCTTTACGAAGACGACGGCGAAACACTTGATTATCAGAGCGGTAAATATTCAAAGACTCTTATTAAATGGAATAATCAAAAACGCACGCTTACAATAGAGCCTTCCGAGGGACAACTCTCAGCCAAATATACTTTTGAAGTTTTGGTATACGAGCCTAAAAACAAACGCGTAAAGCGTAATGGCGACAAAGTTAAGAAAACCACTCTTGACGGAGAAACTTTCCACAAAGTAGCGGAGTATAATGGAAAAGCGTTAACAATAAAGTTTTAGCTTTAGTCTAAAACATCATTGTATTAACTAATATTCATAAAAAAAGGAAACATTGTTCTAATAAAAAATGTCGGCATTGATGATTTTCAGTGCCGACATTTTAGTTCTTTTTATGTTGATAACGCGTTGAACCTAATAAACTTTGTTTACGACCATTATAAAACCGCCTTGAGGTTTACATGTAATTTTATTTAACGGTTTTTCCAAAGTTTTGTTTTCCCATGAAAATTGTTGTTCTCCGTCAGAAAAAAGTGTTGTAGGAAGATTTTGGTTCAAAAAATCCAAATTGAATTCTAAGGTTTGTTCTATATTCTTGCCGTTGATTCCGGCTATGTACCAAACATCGCCTTTACGTCTTGCCAAAACGACGGATTCTCCCGGATAGCCGGCGAGAAATTTCGTTTCGTCCCAGGCGGAAGGTAAATTTTTGAAAAAGTCTTGAACTTCTTGCGGTTGCGACAAATAACTTTCAGGTTTGTCGGCTAAATGTTGAAGACCGCTTTCGTAAAGTACCGTTAAAGCCAATTCATGAGCGTTTGAGGTGATATGCGGATGTTGCGAATCGGAAAAAGCGCAAGGTGTATAATCCATAGGACCGATGACGTTTCTCGTAAAAGGCAGCGTAGCATTGTGTGGGGCGGCTTTCTCGGTGAAAGTCGGAACGTTGTTGTACCATTCTGCACCGTAAACGCCTTCGGTTGAAAGAAGGTTCGGATAGGTTCTTTGCCAGCCTCTCGGAACTGTTGCACCGTGAAAATTAACTGTCAAATGATGTTTTGCCGCACATTCCAATAGGTCTTGACAATACTCCATGTTCAAAACGTTGTCGCCGGAAAAAAAGTCGATTTTAACGCCTGCTACTCCGATTTTTTCGCACCATGAAAATTCCTTTTCTCTGTCTTGAGGTTTGTTAAGACGAAATTTCGGACCGGGTGCACCGTCAATCCAACCCACAGACGAATTGTACCAGATTATAGGTTTTACATTTTGGGATAATGAGTATTTTACTGCATCTTCTATTGTTTTGCCATTTTTCATCTCGTCCCATTCTGCATCAATCAAAACATACGGAAGATTCAGAGTTTTAGCCATATCAACATATTTTTTGATAATATCGTAATCGTTGGAGCCGTGATTATAAGCCCAATAAATCCATGATACGACACCCGGTTTTATCCAATCCGTATCTTGAAGTTTATTTGGTTCACTGACATCAGTTATGAGCGTACTTTCCACAATGTCAGAAAGTTTGCCGATTATAACAACTCTCCATGGAGAATGCCATGATCCTTTTATGATTTTATCGTTTTTGTCGGGAACTACTTTGAAAATTTCTTTGTCGTTGTAAA
>Ga0256407_10008311_pt1 | contig 15295 bp, 14 predicted proteins | sample RumenRJG_04DNA_FD_193489 | JGI IMG/M metagenome (GOLD analysis project Ga0256407, IMG submission 193489) | Bovine rumen microbial communities from Lethbridge, Alberta, Canada - RJG_04 | ecosystem: Host-associated > Mammals > Digestive system > Stomach > Rumen | place: Canada: Alberta...
AACTATGATTAAGAAAATAGGAAAAGGTACAGGTAAAAACGTTCCAAGATATTTGAAAGAAGCTAAAGCTAATATGGTTAAATGTCAAAAAGCAGTACCTGCTTGGATTATGCCTATGTCAAAAGCATTAGAAACATTAACTCCTGGCAAAAATAGGTTCGATGTAATAATCGTAGATGAAGCAAGTCAATCAAATATTTCTTCTCTTGCTATTGCATATATGGCAAAGAAAATAATTATTGTCGGTGATGATAAGCAAGTAAGTCCAACAGCAGGATTTAAAGAAATTAGCAAAATTAATAATCTTATTGACGTTCATTTGAAAGGTATTATACCAAATCATCAAGCATATGAGGCAAGCACTTCTTTGTATGAATTAGCCGAAACTACTTTTACTTCTTTGATGTTAAAAGAGCATTTTCGCTGTGTTCCAGATATTATTAATTTTAGCAATGGACTTTCTTATGACTACAAAATTAAACCACTGCGTGATGCAAGTAGTTCTAATTTACAGCCTGCGGTAATTAATTACAAAGTTGATGGGAAAAGAAACGGTTCAAATAAAGTAAATATTGAAGAAGCAAATTGTATTGCAAGTTTAATAGCTGCATGCGTTGAAAGAGATGAGTATAAAGATTCTACATTTGGAGTAATTTCTCTATTAGGCACCGAACAAGCAAAATTAATAAAAGATATACTTTTAGATAAAATCGATAATATAAAATACGAACATCACAAAATAGCATGTGGTGAACCGCCTAATTTTCAAGGTGATGAAAGAGATGTAATATTCCTTTCTATGGTAGATAGCAACGATAGTGATTGTCCTCTTAATATGATGAGTGCTGACGGTGATAGAAAAAGAAGATATAATGTTGCTGTGAGCCGTGCTAAAAATCAAGTTTGGCTAGTACATTCATTAGATGTAGCAAAAGATTTAAAAGAAGAAGATATTCGGAGAAAATTAATAGAATATTCAATGAACCCAAACAGTTATTCACACCGTCTTGAGCAAATAAATAAACAGTCAGATTCACTATTTGAGCAAGAAATATGTCAAACTCTTGTAGCAAGAGGCTATAATATCATTCAACAGTTTCCTGTAAGTTCTTATAGAATTGATATGGTTGCGTGTTGTGGTAATAAAAAAGTTGCTATCGAATGTGACGGTGAAAAATATCATAGCGGAGAAGAAAAAATACGTGAAGATATGGAAAGACAAAATATTATAGAAAGAATAACTAAGTTTAAATTCATAAGAATAAGGGGTAGTGAATATAATTTAGACAAAAATAAAGCTATTGAAAGAATTATCCGTGAATTAAATGAATATGAAATATTTCCAGAAACTTCTCAAGAAGTTCTGCATAGTGAAGTTTGTGCATATCCAAACTTAATAGAAGATATAAAAATCCGTGCTCAACAAATTCGTGAAGAATGGAAACAAGAAGAACAAATAATTGTAGAAAATGCTAACAGTAATATTAACTCCGAACCGATGCAAGCATCACTTTTTTAAATTAAAAATATTAAATACAAAATACTAAAAAGGCAAAAATGAAAAAATTATTAGATATATGTAAAAAATTATGGATATCAATTCTAATTATATTAGCAATTATTGTTATAATAATTGAATTTTATACAATTTTTTGGCTTATAAATTTTGATGGTATAAACAAAACTATTATGACTCTTTCTAATTTAACTTTGGCAATATGTGCATTTTTTGCTTTGACAACATGGAAAAATGAGTTAAAGAAAAAAAGACAGTTTGATATAGTAGATGAATTATTGGTTTTAATAATAAAAACTCAAACTTTTTTGAAAGAAGATATTGCATATTATACAGTTGGGTCAGAAGATACAGAAGAAAAGAAAGGAAGTGTTTCACGAATAAATCGTAGAGCTATTTTATATGGTAAAAGTTTTGAATTGGTATATTCAAAATTAATGACGGTAGGGCTAAAAGATTTTGCCAATAAAACAAAGGATTTGATACCAAAATTTGCATACTCCGTTAAGAATGATAATACTAGCTATACCAGTTTTTACGAAGCATGTCTTGACGAAGATAGTAATTTCAGGACTAAAACAATACAAGAATTATCTGAACTAAGGATAATGTGCGAGAATAAGATATTTGTATAAGCCAAATTATAGAACGTGCTTTTAACAAGCAAAGACAGGCTGAAGGGATAAAAATAGCCAAAGCCAAAGGTAAAAGGTTAGGCAAACCACCGATTCAGTACCCCGATAATTGGAAAGAAGTTTATACTGTATGGAAATCAGGTTCAATAACGGCCCGTGAAGCAATGAAAAGAATGAATCTTAAACCAACATCATTTTACAAGTTGGCAAAAAATTATACACCTTAAATAACTGTCACCAATTTCAGGAATAATTTTTAATCCCACAAATTATTCATAGGAACAGCAAGCATATTTTCTCCAAACGGTATGACATGTTCTCCCGTATATAAAACAATACCCGTAAATGTTCTTCCCTTAGCAAGGTTTTGACCAAACCATTTTAAATGTTTAAATTGATCTTTGGTAACAGAAGAACCTGCTTTTACCTCTATCCCATAGATATTACCGTTCAAATCTTGGATAATAAAATCAATTTCTCTTTTTTCTCTATCTCTATAATGATATAGTTCATATTCGTTATTACCTAATTCTACCTGAGAAATAAGTTGATTATACACGAAAGTTTCAAATATCTTTCCCGATTTATCAGCATCAAGAATTAAATCATCTTCTTTCCAATTCAACAGTGATGCCATCAAACCAGTATCCGTAATAAAATATTTACTTTGCTTATTAACTCGTTCATAGTCTGTTTTTAGCCATGGCATAAGTTTATCAACTAAATAAGTATTTTCTAAAACACCTAAATAACTGTCTAATGTTTGATTTGCTATTGAAAGAGAGGCAGTTATTTTTGATTTATCTATAAATTTTGAAGAAAATGAAGCAATGATTGCAACAAGTTCTTTTAAACTATCCTGTCTTTTTATATTAGATATATCGTGCAAGTCAAATTCTATGACAGTATTCAAATAATCTTTGTACCAAGCTGCCCGTTCAGATTTGTTTTTATAATTTAAAGGTTCAGGAAAACCACCCCTGAATATAATTTCAGATATTTTTTCTTTATCATAACCGTTGTTATTCACAAAATCCTGTGTTTTCAATCTATGTAAAAATAGGGGTTCTTTTTTTAGTATTTCACCTTGCGTCAGAGGTCTTAATCTAATCTTTTTAACCCTGCCTGCAAGAGATTCTTTAACAGTAGGTAATGTCTGAATATTAACCGAGCCCGTTATAAGATACTGTCCGTATCTTGTATTTTCATCAACAGCCTTTTTTATGGCAGTAATAAGTTCGGGTACACGTTGAATTTCATCAATTATCATTGTACCTTTTGATAATTTTACAAAACCTTGTGGGTCATTTTTTGCTGCTTGAAAAAGAGTTGAATCATCCAAAGTTCTGTATGTTGAATTTTTATCAACCATAATTTTAGAAGTTGTAGTTTTGCCACACTGTCTTGAACCAGATAAAATCACAACTCTTCTATTATTCAGAGCTGATTTTATACCTTTTTCCTGCCATCTTTTATACATAAAACCTCGCAAAAATAAAAGTTAAATATCCGCAATTATTGTAATACAATATCCGCAAAAATACAAGTTAATTTAAGTGTAAATAAATTGCTATCTATCTTTGTCAGTTTTATGAAGTATTTCTTTTATCCATATACTTCGTTGAGTATTTTTTGTTTGCTTATTTGCAGGATGAATTTTATAGAGTTTTAGTTTATTATTTTCGATACAAATTAATAACTTAGGATTATAACATTCATATTCAAGAACACTTCCATGAACTTTATGTAATTTTTTATCTCCGTCATATTCTACATTACATAAATCAAACTCTGTTTCCTGAGAGCTTGCTTTTTGGAGAGCTTGTAGCAACGATTCAGTATTATAAAAATCAGAATCTAATAAATTATACAGTAAACCGAGTGCTAACTTTGCATTCTTACTAATTTTAAACCGTGATAAATCCGTAAAAGTTTTCTTACAATTTTTACAATAAAACCTTTGCTTTCCTTTGGCTGTATGACCACTCTTTTTTACACAATTATTATTACAACGTGGACATTTTAAAATATCTTTTTCTTCCATGACTAAATTGTATCATAAAACAGAAGTAAAACAACACAATTTTATTTATATGTTGCTGTAATAAATCCTAAAAACACGAGTACTCGTACTTTTTAATCTTTTTGCATAAGTAAAAATATATTAATCAGTAGTATATATTAGGAAGGAGATAAAAATATGTAAAAAAAAATAAACAAATTCGAAATTGTTATCGTAAAAGATCAAACATTAATCAAACGTTTAAACAAAAAGAAAGTAAAAGGAGAATAAACATGTTATACAAACGGGAAAAACAACATTCAGGAAATGCGGAAAAATCTGAAAAAGAAAAAATTTATGAAAACTTTTTAAAAAGATTAGAGGATGCTCAAATACTCAACCGAAAAAGAGTTAAAGATGAAAATGGTAATGAATTAGAAAAATGGGACTTTAAACATAGTTTGATAATTCTAAACTAAATTTGTACATTAAATTCAAATAAAAAGCAATATCACTTACAAAAGTGGCTGATGAGAATCGGTAGCGAGGGGCCCAAATTATATTCTATTGTAACTCTCCTACTTAATATAAGATCATCTTAGTTAACATAAGTAATGTTATTAGTAGAGGTCTTTTCTCTTTTTTTTCAAGCGGCGTCGTTCCGCCGCCGCCCAAACATTGAGGATATCAGGGTGATATTGCATCTCGGGAGCCACGATATACCCGAGCTTTTATCCTCATATTTATACAAAAGTTGAAAGGAAAATAATGGAAACAAAAGAAAATCCCTTATATGGAATAACAGAATTAGAACTACTAAATCTGCTTGAAACATCAAAAGTTGAATTACTGCAAGCCATCTTTAAAGGTTACAAATGCTATTTTAAAGAGAGTAAAAAAGGCAAAAAACGGCTAATAGAAGAACCGAATAATACTTTGATGACCTTGTTAAAACGACTGGTAAAGCCTCTACAGCAATTACCTTGTCCTGATTATTGCAAGTGTGGTTGGCCTGAGCAAAATGCCTTGCTTAATGCTCAAACTCATGTTGGAAATTTTGCAAGAATTGCTATGGATATTACGGATTTTTACCCAAATACAATAGCAAAATATGTTAGGGAAGGTCTTAAAAAAGAATTAAACATTTCTGAAAAAGCATTAGATTTAATTATTAATATGACAACTTATAATGATCATTTACCAACAGGCTCACCTACAAGCACAATTTTAGCTTACATAGCACATAAAGAATTATTTGATGAAATTGCAGAAGAAATGAAAAAACGTGGAATAACATATACTCAATATGTTGATGATATTACTCTCTCAGCGAAACACGGTATTACATATAAAGAAGTCAGATTTATTCAAACAGTACTAAATAAACATGGTTTAAGACTAAAATCGAAGAAAACAAAATTTTACAACTATAAGAAAGCATTAATAACAGGATATTACTTAAAACAAAATGGAAAAATATCCGTGCCAAATAGAATCGGGCACACAATCATACAGATGTTAGAAACGAAATCCATTAAAGAAATGGATGTTAGAGAATTAAAAAAGTTGCTCGGGTACATAGAATATCAACGGCAAGTGGATAAATGGGCATTTAAAATTACAAGAATTAGAGCAATTAAACAACAAAAAAGGTTAATAAAAATGGAAAATCAAAAAGGAGAATAATCATGATAGATATCGCAATGATAGGTGCATATAGTGGAAATTATGTAGATAAAGATGGCATAAAAACCCATACACTTGAACCTGTAATTTTACTTGAAGATTTCAAAAGGAATAAGATGCAGGGAATTCAAATCAATAATAGAATTGCTTTTAAATATTGGTATGACACAGGTTATTTTGAGATAAAAGAAACTCAAATATCCCCAAATGATAAGAAAATCTTGGACAATTTAAATGTTGCCGATGTGATTACATTCAATTATAGCATCAAAGAGCCAGTTAGTAGTGTTTTCTATAGTAATGATGGCAACATCATCACTAATATAGAAAAATATACGACCCAAATGCATTAAGTAAAATAAGAAATTTGGCATTTAGCAAAATTGTAAGATACTTATTTACATATAAAAAACCTGTTTCAATTGAAGATACAAATAATATACTTAATACTATGTATTTAGATAATTTGTCACCAAGAGCTATAGCATTATATATATTATGTCGTAATGAACACTCAGATAGGGACATAAGTATGGAAGACATTCGAATGTATGCTTCTTATTGGGTTGATCAAGATATTGAAAAGGCATTATTTGAATTAGTCGATTTAGGGTATCTTATAGAAGACCCAATATATGACTTAATTGATTCAAAACTATTACCGTCATACTTAACCAATTTTTCTAAAAATAGAAATCTTGAAACTGTGGAACAGGATAAAAAAGGTAATATGGATAGTATCACCATAAATCCTGTACATACAAATATCCTTGAAACAAATGCATCTCCTATAGCTGTTGGCATTTACTTGGCATGCCTAAAATATAACTTGAATGGTCAAATTACACAAGAATGGATTTGGAATGGTACCTTTTGGAGTTTACAATATATAGCAAGAGGCTTTGAAGAACTTGAAAAACTCGGATATCTCTATAAAACCGATGAATATTTTGTTATAGATGGCCGAGAAGTAGATATATATGATTTTTTTGAAAATATTGATAATGAAGAAGCAATATAAATAGGCAAGGAATTAAATATTAACTTCACGTAGTCAGAAATATAAATGGTGATATAAATGATAAAATATTCAAGACAAAATTTAATTAACCCCATTAGTGTGACTTCAGATCCGAATATGTTTGCGTTAGAGTCAGAGTCGCTATTACCTGAGAGTAAAATTGATATAAAAAAAGCATGTCAATACACGGGTTTATGTTATCGAACATTTTACGACAAGTATAGATATAAAAAATTTCCATATATAAATTATGGTAGGAAACCAATATTCGAAGCCAATGACATATTTGACTATATTTTAGGAAACAAAGTCGGAGATTGGACTAAGACGAAATATTCGGATAAAGAAATTATATATGGTGAAAAAGCAGATATTAAAGAATGTTGTAAAATGACAGGGCTTTGTTACAACACATTCTATACCAATATGATACGAGATAATATTCCACACCTTAAATATGACAACAAACGGGTATTCTTAAAAAATCAGATTAGGGAATGGATTGAAGAAAAGAAAAGGATATATAAAGATGGAAAACTCAGAACAAATTAATGCTCTACTCATACAATTAACAAAACAGCAGCAGGAACTTGATGCCAAAGAAAAAGAGGTAATAGCATTAAAAACGGAAAACACCAATCTTAAAAAGGGTGTTATCAAAAACAAAAGGACTTCTATTAAAGGGATTATCCAGTATATGCTAAAATCTGGAGAAATAAGATATAGATTTTATGTATATGATGAAAATGGTAAAAAAACAAAATATTCAGGTTTTAAGACTCTGACTGAAGCTGAACGCGAAAGGAGAACCATTCTAAAATTACGTGATGAATTAAAATTGGCATCATATAAAAAAAATCAGAAACTTACATTTGAAGATATGTATAATCAATATAGTAAATATGCTAAAGCAAATAATTTTGCATATAATACCACAAGTGCAGGAGATGGAATTTATAGGAATCATCTTCAATATTTTTCAAATATGAAAATAAGTGATATTACAAAATCTGTTGTACAAGATTGGTCTGTTGAAAAAATAGAGATGCCTGATTTTCGTCCTTCTGCATATAATAATGCTTTAAAAAAAGCAAAAGCTATATGGAATTGTGCTTTAAATAATGACATAACAACACTACCGAACCCATTCAAAGTATTAAAACCTATAGATATAACAAAAGAGAAAGAACAACATGAAGTACGTATTGATAGAGAAGAAGGGGAACTGTTAATATTTAAAGCTAAAGAATTATTCAAAGATTATACTGCCCCTATGATTGCTTGTGGGTTATATGCAGGTATTAGAGAAGGCGAAGTATTAGGTCTAAAATGGAATGATATAGATTTTGATAATTGTACTATTAACATTCAACGTCAGGTTCAAAGGATAACAAAAAAAACTTTAATGAAAATATTATCAGATAATCCTAAACTAACTGAAAATGATATTTTAATAACAGAAAGATTAAAAACAAAAGCATCAAGAGCAAAAATTGCTGTTCCAAAAATTCTTATAGACGAATTAAAAACATATAAAAAGTCCTTAATTACCAAAGGAAAACTTTTCGATTTATGTTTTACAAAAGACGGTCATCCATTAAATTCAGATGATTTGGTAGATCAAAGGTTTGAAAAAGTATTACAAGTTGTCTTTAATAACCCTAATTATATGACATTTCACGAATTAAGAGGTTCATGTGCAACTATTCTCCACAAAGAGGGAGTACCAACAAAGGTAATTCAAAGATTGCTAAGGCATTCAAAGGCATCAATTACTGAAGATATTTATATTGACATAAAAAGTACCTCCGACTATGTTAAAAATGAACTTAACAGAGTTTTTAAAAGCTAACAAATTTCTATTTTTAAATCATTATTATAAGTCTCAATTTTAGAGACTTATTTTTTTTTATATATAGACAAAAAATAGAACCTTTTTAGAACCTTTTTGCAAACATTAAAAAAGAGGGTGTCTGAAACCCTCTTAAAATGGCGGGAACGACGAGGCTCGAACTCGCGACCTCATGCGTGACAGGCATGCGCTCTAACCAAACTGAGCTACGCTCCCATACGCTTTGTAATATAATTATATTTGCTAAATTTTTAATTGCAAGAGTTTTTATTAAAATAAAAAGCCCTGATAAAAATCAAGGCTCTGTAATATAAAATGAATTGTAAAAATTTATTCTTAGTCCGTATACAACGGGGCAAGTTTTGCCGATTGCTGAGGAATTACACCTTCCTCAATTGACATATATACTCTGTAATCTATATCACTGAAGCAATTATCGATACTTTCAATTTCTTTTAATTTACTGTCATCAATATTGCCCGAATCAATCATATCAGCGATAAATTCAAATCTGTCAACATGTTCTCTGAATCTGTCTGTTGCATAATCTTTTGCCTGCCATGTTGTAATCAAGAAAGGCCAATCCGAACTCTGCAATAAGAGATTTTCTCTTGCCAACTGATTCAAGGCTCTGTGTAACAACTTATCTTCAGGGATTGTCTGGTATCTGTCAGCAATTTCTGTTATACGCTTTTCGCAAGAATGAATAATCGGCCACATCCATTCAGTCAAATGATTGTTCCATACATAGAAGTGACCACCCTGTCCCCACGAAGATTCAGGAATCTGAATAGCCTCAACAGGAGGATGAGCCTGCAAATATTCACCTGCAGTCATTCTTTCAATCTGAGGCAAGTAATTATTTAATTTTCTGATTACCTGTTTAATAAATTCAATACCTTCAAACCACCAGTGACCGTAAAGTTCGGTATCAAATGAAACCATAATCAAACCCTCTTTACCGCCATGAGATTGCTTATAATCATTCAACAAATGATAAAGCATTGTTGTATAATGGTCAGAATTTGAATTAACCTGATTTAGAGCAAGTACAGGGTCATAAAGCATTTTGTCACCCAAATCGGTAGTTGAAGAAGTAATTCTCCAATAATTCATACCTGATTTATCGTCTTTTTTGTGAAATTCTCTGTAGCAACCGTCTCCAGGGTAACCGTCAGCAGCAGACCATACCTGATAACCCGCTCTGTCATTTCTGCCCATAACCGCAACCTGTGCATCAGGTAACCAATATGCGCTGTATGTATCATATCCGGTCGGTTCTCTTTCAGGTAACGGAATATATTCAATGTTTCCGTAAATACCTACAACTCGTCTGCATCCGATTGAATTTCCGCCCTCAATTACATGAGATTCGGTAAAGAAATATTCAATGTCATTATTTTGCAATGTAACTTCAATAGCCGGTCTCCAATGTTTTTTACCGTCTTTACCGACATATTCATAGCCCTGACGATACGCACATTCAGGAAGCCAAGCACCTTTTGCTTTTTTACCAAAAAGTCTTTTTGTAGTATCTGATCCTACTTTGAATTGTGCATTCAAATTGTTATCGGTTGCCAAAAGCGGTGAAAATCCGTGAGTTGCACCTGATGTTGTAATTTCGATACAACCCAAATCCTGCAACTTTTTAAATGTGGAAATCAAATCTTTATTATATTTATTTACAAAAGAATCTTTAATATTTGTATACCAATCAAAATAGTATTTAGCAAGGTATTTCAAATGCTGAGAATGAGGAACTTTTTCATCAGGATATCTTTCCAAATCCTTTGAAACACTTTTGATTTTTTCATCCAAATACTCTACAAAACCGTTTTGTAAATATTCATCATTTAACTGCTCTGCCAAAATCGGAGTAATACCGACAGTCAATTTTGCCTTAATGCCCTCATCATAATACAATTCTGAAATTGCATTAACCAAAGGAACATAAGTTTCAGCCATACATTCGTAAAGGTTTTCCTCTCCGAACGGCCACATACCTGCCTTGCGGTAGTACGGTAAATGCGAGTGTAACATAAATACAAATTGACCTGTTGCCATTTATTGCCTCCAATCTTTTGAATTATATTCAGTATAATCCAAATATGTACACAATATATATAGCACAAATCGATAAAAAATATAATACTTTTTAACTAATTCTATTGAATAATTTTACAAATAGTAATATTCAATAGAAATATTAAAGTCCAAGCATCATTTTATTTAAAGATGCGCTGTAATTCATGTTTGCAAAAACCGCATTTCTATTTTGCTTTACAGTCTGATATGCCTGTTGTAAAGATGCAAATTCGGCTTTGTGTTCATCATAGTTTCCTGAATCAATTTTATCAGAAATTGCTTTTAAAATTTGTTCTAATGGAGTTGCACCTGAAACAACTAATCCCATTTTTGCAGCAAGAGTCTTTGCTTTTGATATAATTTCCCGCTCTCCCTGACAAACATTTACAGGCAGAGGAATTTTTGCACTTTTACGAATTTTTATTGCATTTTGAATTAATGCCTGAGCCTGTGCTTCAGATGTTACGGTACGGGGGTCAATCCCAAGTGCAATAAGTTTGCGCCTTGTTTCTTCGGATATTCCGCCTCCGCCAAAACCGCCACCATAAGAGCCTATTTGTCCGATTGAATTTATTGACACTTTTACCCAAGCCTTTCTGTAAGAAATTTAATGATATTTTTCTTATAGTCAATAATAATTACGGTTTTTTGTATATAAAACTTGAATATTTTATTGTAAACAAATGTAACAAAAAACTTAACTAATGAAATCTGACATTTTTAAAATACTTTATATGTGTAAGAGAGAATAAAAAAGATATGAGGTGAGAGCCATGTCAATTGCAAATTTACAAGAAAAACTATTATTTTTTACACAACAAAAAAGCCGTTTGAATAATCAATTATCAAACATTCAAATGCAACAATTATCTGCCACAAGAACATCATCAACATCCCAAATGGCATATAACGAAAAGTTGCAAAATTTGTACTATGACCCTGAAATCGGTTACGGAACTGATGAATATGCGGAAGTTCTTGTGGAATTACAAAATGATCACGAATTTGAAATGGCAAGTTTAACCGCATGGGAATCAGAACTTGAAGCACAAAAAGAATCATTTGAAACACAATTAAATGAAGTTCAGAACTATGAAAATTCATGGCAAAAATTACTTGCTAATAATATCAAAGTTGAATTTACATACGGAGGTTCAGGCGGCGGCAGTAAATAAGCATTATAACTAAATATACAATTCTTAAAAAACACCGATTAAATCGGTGTTTTTTTGTAAAAAAAACTGCCGTTAATGTTTTCGGCAGTTTGCGACTTTTATTTTTAAGTCTAATGATGGATAAATTATTTTATAAGTACTCATATCAATATTATTGACTGATTACATTGTTCAATATTAATATAAATTTGTCAATATTTATATTGAAATTTCCCTATAATCCAAGTTTATAATTTATCATTAAGAAATAGGAGGACTCGTGAACAATCCAATCCTTAATGAAATAAAGAATCTTGTTGCGGATAGAGATATTACGCTGACTTCTCTTGCCCAAAAGTTAGAAAAGAAGTTGGGAAGAAAATACTCACTTGCGTCATTATCTCAGAAACTGCGCAACGGAACAATTCCTTACAGTGAAGTAAGACATATCGCAGAGATTTTGGAATATAAGATTATTTTTTATGATTTGAGAAAGAGAACAACAAAATAATTCCTGTTATAAAAAGTTTTATATATTTTTAATAATCCGTTTATAATTATTAATTTTCGGTTTTTCAAAAACATTTTCGACATCTGTTTCTTCAAAACCGTACATTTTTAATAATGCACCAATATTTGCTTCTTCCTTATCAAAATCACCAACGATAAGGGTGGATGAGTGATCCATATTTTTTGACAAAGTCCTTGCAAGTTCATGTTTTTCAGCATTTGATAAATATGGCCAAAAATTTCTCGCAAAAAGTATTGTATTTTTAAAATCCGTTCGTTTGGAATCCTCAAGTATATCGCTTTGTTTGAAGTTCACAAGCGCTTTTAGCATGTCATTTGCTTTTACGGTATTGGTGTATTTTAAAAGAGGATCTTTTACTATTTTTTGCGGCAAATAATCAAAATACGCATAAAAATCCCCGTTCATGCAACTGTTTGCAATCACATATTCAGTTTTTGTAATTTGATAAACACCTTTTTTAGCAAGTTTTAAATGTTCCGCATCAAAATCCCTTGCACTCACAGGCAAAAATTTCGATGCTTTTTGAGCAAGTCTTGAAACCAAAACGCCCAAAAATGAGTAAACTTCTTCCCCGTTTGAACAGGCATGCATTATTACATTAACTTTTGAGGCATCTTTATACTTTTTATCCAAAAAATCTACAACTTCTGGGAAATACAAATCATCACGACATATACGAGTATCTCCTCTGTATTTTAGGTTACCTTCATCATCTTTTATATTATTAAAAAAAATACCAAACGATGGATTATAAAATTTTACCGGAGATATTGCAAACATATAATCCTTAAAACATGCGAAAAAAATTTTTTGCTTAAAAAAGAGTCCGATTTTTATAATCGGACTCTTATTTATTTTATTAAGAAATTACGCTTTAGCACCCGCTTTAGCAATAATTTCGTCTTCAACATTCTTAGGAACCTGTTCATATTTTTGGAATTCCATAGAGAATGTACCTCTGCCTTGAGTATTTGAACGTAAGTCAGTTGCATAACCGAACATATTAGCCAAAGGTACTACGGCACGAACAATTACATTACCTGTATTGCCCTGAGGTTCCTGACCTTCGATTCTTCCTCTACGACGAGAAATATCACCAATAATTGTACCTGTAAATTCATCAGGGATTTCAATTTCAACTTTCATCATAGGTTCAAGAATACAAGGTTGTGCTTTTTTACAACCTTCTTTGATTGCCATAGAACCGGCAATTTTGAACGCCATTTCAGAAGAGTCGACTTCGTGGTAACTTCCGTCATAAAGTTCTACTTTAACATCTATCATAGGATAGCCTGCCAAGATACCGCCTTCAAGTGCTTCTTCCATACCTTTTCTTGCAGGTTCAATGTATTCTTTAGGAATAGCACCACCGACAATTTTGTTTTCAAATACAAATCCGGCATTTTCTTCAGCAGGAGAAATTCTGACTTTACAATGTCCGTATTGACCTTTACCACCTGACTGACGAATGAATTTAGAATCCTGATCGGCAGTTCCTCTGATGGTTTCTCTGTATGCAACCTGAGGTTTTCCGATATTTGCTTCGACTTTGAATTCTCTTAACATACGGTCAACGATGATATCAAGGTGAAGTTCTCCCATACCTGAAATAATTGTTTGACCTGTTTCTTCATCAGATTTAACTCTGAAAGAAGGATCTTCTTCAGCCAATTTTTGAAGTGCAATACCCATTTTATCCTGATCTGCTTTTGTTTTTGGTTCAATCGCAACGGAAATAACCGGTTCAGGGAAAGTCATTCTTTCCAAGATAATCGGATTCTTTTCATCACACAAAGTATCACCTGTAGTAGTTTCTTTCAAACCGACTGCAGCGCAGATATCACCTGCGTAAACTTCATTTTCTTCAAGTCTTTGGTCTGCATACATACGAACCAAACGAGAAATACGCTCTTTCTTACCTGTTGTTGAGTTCAATACATAAGAACCTGAAGTGATTTTACCTGAATATACTCTCAAGAATGTTAAACGACCTACAAACGGGTCTGTCATAACTTTGAATGACAATGCACTGAACGGTTCATCATCAGATGAATGACGAACTGTTTTTGTACCGTCTTCCAATTCACCTTCGATAGCCTTAACATCAACAGGTGATGGCATATAATCAACAACATTGTTCAATAACAACTGAACACCTTTGTTTTTAAATGCTGTACCGCAAGTAACAGGAACAATTTTGTTGTTACATACTGCTTTTCTTAAACCTGCTTTCAATTCTTCGATAGTAATTGATTCCGGATCTTCAAAGAATTTTTCCATCAAAGCATCATCTTCAGAACAAATCGCTTCGACCATTGCATCATGGTATTCTTTTGCTTTTGCCTGTAAGTCTGCAGGAATTTCTTCTTCTTTAATATCAGTACCCAAATCGTTTGTATAGATTTCGGCTTTCATAGTCATAAGGTCAACTAAACCTGTAAATTTATCTTCAGCACCGATTGGCAACTGAATAGGAACAGCATTAGCACCTAATCTTGTTTTAATTTGTTCTGCTACACGATAGAAGTCTGCACCTGTTCTGTCCATTTTGTTGACAAATACCATACGAGGAACTTCATATCTGTTTGCCTGACGCCATACTGTTTCAGATTGAGACTGAACACCGCCTACTGCGCAAAATACTGCAACAACACCATCTAATACACGCAAAGAGCGTTCAACTTCGATTGTAAAGTCAACGTGTCCCGGGGTATCAATAATGTTAATTTGGTGTCCTTTCCATTCAGCAGTAACTGCTGCAGATTGGATTGTAATACCTCTTTCTCTTTCTTGTTCCATAAAGTCTGTTACT